>ENA-ORTD01000692-ORTD01000692.1-human-gut-metagenome-genome-assembly--contig:-NODE-692-length-28657-cov-4.535627_pt1 | contig 28657 bp, 21 predicted proteins | sample MGYA00241907_ERZ509178 | MGnify/ENA primary metagenome ERZ509178 (study PRJEB26280, sample SAMEA2338793) | human gut metagenome | biome: human gut; feature: human-associated habitat; material: faeces...
GACGCCCATCAGGAACACGGCGTCGTAGCCCTCGTCGGCGACCTTGTCGGCGAGCGCGGTCATCTTCTTGCCGGTCTCGTAGAGCGCCTTGCCGTCCTCGAGATAGCCCTCCTGGTCGAAATGCATGATCTCGATCTTCTCGGTTTCCTTCATTTGTCTCTCCTTTCTGGGGTTGTTTCCACATCCCCCATGCCAACGGGCATCAAAACCCGCTTACATTCCGTAACACTCAGCCGCTTTGGCCTTAAGCGCATTGACTGACTCTTCGTAGCCCTCTGCCTTGACCTCCATTTGCTTGGAGACGGCATCGAGATACGGGTGCACGTTCCATGACTTCAGACGCTCGGCGATCATGGCCGCAATCGTCTGGAAGAACACAAGATTGGGAATTGCGCTGAGCAGCGGAGCCACCTGAGGCGCCGCAACCTCGTGAGCCCTACCCTTGGGATGGGCCGTGAGCAGCACCGTTTTTGCCGTAACGTTCGATAGCGCATCGGCGATATTCGCAAGACGCTCCGACCCCTGCGGATCGTCGACGATAAACACCAGATAGCCCGGAACGATCTGCATCTCGGGACCGTGGACGAACTCCTCGCCTTCGTGATGCATGGCAGGAATCTTGATGGTCTCGCTCAGCTTGAGCGCTGCCTCCTCGGCAACACCATAGTTGGGGCCGTTGCCGACGACCATGGCGGGCATGTGCTCAGAAAGCTCGAGCATGTGATCTTGGACATATGCCTCGGCGGTCTTGCACATCACGGCATTAGCCTGGATAGCCTCGCGCAGGTCATCAAGACGCTGAGCAGCGCCCTTGGCGTCAATCGTTCCGCGCGCCTGACCGCCGTAAATACCAAAGAGCACCAGGTACTCAACGAGAACCTCGACGCCCAGAGTCACAAAGTCCACCGACTCGACGCCCACACCGTAGTCAAGAACGATGTCAGCGTGTTCCTTGATGGGTGCCTCGACGTTTGCCGTGAGCGCAACTGCAGCCATATCGTGTGCGCGCATGTAATCGAGCGCCGCAATCGTATTGGTTGAATAGCCGCTCTGCGAGACGGCAATGTTAAGCGCATGCTGTGGATAGGTGTGTTCAAAATCGACGAAGGCCTCGGGCGTCACAACGGACACCTGCATCTGCAGCGCATCTTGCAGGTAATCGCGGGCGCAATCGGCGGCATGGCGCGACGAACCCGAAGCAACGATGCGCAGCGCGTCAAAAGAACCGGACTGGAAAATATCAACGAGCTGCGCTACCAGCTCAGACGAACGCTCGAGGTTCTCTCCCATACGCACATGGGCAAGCTGAACGTAATCGAGCATCTTCATCGTCTCACCTCGTAACAAATCATTAGTATTTGATACCAATCACAGTTACAGATTACGGCTTTTTGATACCTCTTTGTCGATTAATTTATCCCCTTCGGCGAACGGTCGATTTTGAGCCATGTAAGGTTGTATATACAGCTGACCCAACGATCAAAACTGGTTAGTTTCCCAGCCGTTATTCACAAAATACCAGCTAGTACGTATAGGTGTAGCCGCCCGTATCGCCACGATTGAAGGACTTTACATACTCGATAGCCTGACCGCTCGCGTCATAGCTCACGCATTCCAAAAGCAAAACAAGATCGCCCTGTTCCAGTCCAAGGAGGCCGGCATCTCGTGCGCCCAGCGCTTCGATATCGAGCTTTTCCTGTGCCATGACTGGCTTTCGGCCCAGCATCTCATAGGTCTCGTACAAACTGAAGACCGACACGTCAATATCTTCGATGGTTGGGAACAGCAGGCAGGGAATCAGCGCCGTCTCAATCGATACGGGGCTACCGTTTATGCAGTTCAGGCGTCGAACGGAATAGAGCAGGTCGTCCTCGGCGATGCCAAACAGGTCGGCGTAATATGGCCCCGCATAACGCTTGGAACGCGCGAGAATACGGACGGACGGCTCGCCGCCCGAAGCACGGACCGATTCACGGAAACCGACCGTGCGTTCAAAAAAAGCAGGTACTTTCTGCGCCACAAAGGCACCTTTTCCCCGAACACGGCGAATCTGCCCGCGCCGAACCAGCTCATCGACAGCGCTTCGGATGGTCAAGCGTGTCGTACCAAATTCCTCGGCGAGGTCTTTTTCGGACGGAATCATGGAACCCGTGGGATATGCACCGCGCTCGATACGTTCCTCGATGCAGCGTCGAATGCGCATATAAACCGGGGTGGCATCTACTGTTTCAGCCATTGTTCACCTGCCACGCTCCTCATGCCGTTCTCTTCGCCGTTATCGGCAAAGCGGAACTTTGTGGGCAAAATCACCGATTTGCAATGCTCCACAAAACGCATGTCCTTATCAAATTCGATCGAGCTCTCATAGAACACCGGCGTTCCCTCTTCTTGCTGGAGCAGCTCGGCCTCTTCGACGTTCAAACGCGAGATGGAGATATGCTCACGTCCATGCTCAACGCGCACGCCACCTTCTTTGAGCAAGACATCGTAAAGGCTCTCACACTCAAAATCGTGCTCGGGAAGCGATGGGCACAGGGACAGGTTAACGTGAGCGGTCTCGATTGACGCCGGCTCGCCCTCAATAAGTCGAACGCGCTGCATGCGGAGCAAGGGAGCGCCTACAGCCACCCCAAGCTTGTCGGCAAGCGCCTCATCCGCCTCGATGGTCCCGGTGGAAACCAGACGAGAAGAGGGGTGCAGGCCGGCAGTCCGCACAGCATCGGAAAAGTTATACGTTTCCTGGAAGATGTTCAGCGGCTTGGGAGGACACACATACGTGCCCGATCCGCGACGGCTCTCGAGCGTTCCACACGAGATAAGCCGCGTGATACCGGCACGCAACGCCGTACGCGAAACGCCAATCTCTTCGCACAGCACGCGCTCGGCCGGCAGGCGATCGCCGCCGGCAAGCTGATGGTGCTGGATATACCAAAGAATTCCCTCAACAGCATGATCTTTGGGGGGAATTGCATAAGATTCGCCTGCCATTGCACAGACTCCTCATTCAGACACGTATGCCGCCAAAATTAGGCCAGCCCTCCCATGGCATCAAATTCTGCCTTGATCTTCTCGGCGACATTCCGATACGACTTATATAGACTTGAATCGCGTTTGACTTCGTCGGTCATAACGGGAATCTCTAATTTGGAAACCTCGTCTTTTCCCGTCTGAACCGCCACAACAACGCCCATACCAAGACACATATTACGCTTGGCAGCGTTTATTTTCGCCGCCTTGGCAGGATTTGCCAGGATACGCTGGGCAAATTCCTGTTTAGAGACCGCTTCTTCGGCCTCCGGATCGCCCGCCTCGGCCACTTCGCACTGCAACACGTCCGCATAGTCAAAAATCTTCGGCTCGCCGCCGCGCTGATGCACGGCCCACTTGCGGCGCGTGGCGTCCTGGTAGATAGCCGGCAAAAATGTAAACCGCGGCGGGTCCAAAATCGTATCCGTGATGGTAAACACATCGGAATCAAAGGCATCCTGCGGGTTTTTCTTCTTGAACAGCCCCATATCAGCCTCCCGTACTAGCATTAAACAACTCATGCTGAATATAGCACCAATTTCAAGCCACTGCTTTATCGCATCGGTGCGTGGCGTCTATGGCTCGCCCAGCGGAAGAGTTCACGGACGAGGGCCGGGGTGCCTGCCTTGTTTTGAGAAGTGGGCTCCGCGAACTTCTCAAAACAAGGCAGGCACCCCGGCCCCGCCGGCAAATAGCAGACACTCCGCATGCAATCTATGCAAACAAACAAGTACGTTTAGCTACATTCGGTAAGTTCGAGCACGCTGCCCTTAACGATAAGCGCCGGCTCCAGGACGACCTCTTCGGCACGCCTGCCGCCCCTACCGGCAAGACGCTTGGACATGCAGCCAAAAGCATGCTCCGCAAGGACACCAGGATCCTGCTCAATCGCGGTCAGCGCCGGCTCAAAGAGAACGTCGGCCGCCGAGTTGTCATAGCTCACCACCGAGATATCGCCCGGGATGCTCTTCCCCATCTCGTGCAAGCGCTTGAGCAGACCGAGGGCGATGTTATCCGAACTTGCGAACACAGCGGTGGCATCAGTTGCGAGCACCGCCTCCGAGGCCTCATAGGCACTCGGAATGTAGTACTCGCTCTCAAACTCCAAACGTGCGTCGATAGGCAGGCCAACCTCGCGCAGCGCGCGCTCATAGCCGGCAAGTCGCTTACGCCCCGTATTGGAACGGCGCGCGTTAACCAAGCAGGCAATGCGACGGTGGCCCTGCTCGATCAGATAGCGAGTGGCCATGTAGCCACCCATCTCGTGGTCGAACATCACCTTGTCGCACTCGAGCCCCTCAATGGCACGATCGACCATCACGGCAGGGATAGGCAGATGGCTGACTTCTTCGCGCAGGGCGCGGTCGTCGGAGAACTCGTCGCCTACGACCAGGAAGACGCCATCAACGCCGCGCGTCACCAGCTGGCGCAGCAGCTCCAGATCGTCATCGGCGCTTCCGCCCGAGCTGGTAATGAAGAGCGCATAGCCGTCCTCGCGGCAGCGCTTTTCCAGGCTACCGGCGAGCGAGGCAAAAAAGCGGCTCTCGATGTTAGGGACGATAAGGCCCAGCGTGCGCGACTCGCGCATGACCAGACTACGCGCAATCTGATTAGGAACATAGTGGTTGCGCGCCGCAACCTCCTTGATGAGCTTGCGGTTTTCTTCCGAGATGCGACAGGGCCGATTATTGAGAACAAGCGAGACCGACGAGGGGGAAAGCCCCACCTCCTGGGCAATCTGCTTGAGGGTGACTTTGTTGGCCATCTCGCTCCTTCCAGGTTTACGCGCAATCTCTTGAAAGTATAGCGACCGCCCCTCTACCTCGGTGATAAACACTTTACCAATCCGGTAGACGGCTGTTTTATCGCCGCCAGCGCACCAAATCCGTCCGGGTGGGGTATATTGCAATCGATTGATGACAACGACCACCAAAAGGCGGATATTCGTATGCACGAGAACGACTTTTTTAACGAGGACCTGCTGTGCGCGCTTGCTGGCGTTGCCGGCGAGGACAACGTGCTGATGAGCGAGCCCATGCGCGAGCACACCACGTTTAAGATCGGCGGCCCGGCCGACGTCTTTGTCACGCCCGATACCGAGCAGGGCCTCGTCGCCACGCTCGACACCTGTTATCGCTGCGACCTGCCGCTCACCATCGTGGGCAACGGCTCCGACCTGCTCGTCGGCGACAAGGGTATCCGCGGCGTCGTCGTGGCGTTGGGCGAAGGCCTCTCCGACATTACGGTCGACGGTACGCACGTCACGGCGGCAGCCGGCGCCTTGCTTTCCGATGTCGCCGCGGCGGCAGCCGAGGCCGGTCTCACCGGCATGGAGCCCATCTCGGGCATCCCCGGATCGGTCGGCGGCGCCTGCTACATGAACGCCGGCGCCTACGGTGCCTGCATGGCCGATGTGCTGGGGTCTGTGCGCGTCTACAAGCCCGCCCGCATGCTCGACGACGGCACCCGCGGCAGCGGCAGCATCATCGAGTTCGATGTCGACGAGCTCAACCTGGGTTATCGCAAGAGCCGCATTGCCGACGACGGCTTCGTCGTGCTTTCGGCCACTTTCAATCTCGCCCCGGGCAACGCCGCGATGATCAAAGCCGACATGGACGACTACCGTCAGCGTCGCGAAGACAAGCAGCCGCTCGATATGCCGAGTGCCGGCTCCACTTTCAAACGCCCCGAGGGCTACTTTGCCGGCAAGCTCATCATGGACGCCGGTCTGCGCGGCCATGCTGTCGGCGGTGCGCAGGTAAGTGAGAAGCACTGCGGCTTCATCGTCAACGCCAACCACGCCACCGCCGCCGACGTCGACGAACTCATCCGCGACATCCAAGCCAAAGTCAAAGAGCAGTTCGACGTAGACCTAGAACCCGAAGTCCACCGAGTAGGCGAATTCCTCTAACAAAGAAGGCCCCGAAAGGGGCCTTCGTCTTGCGCAGGACTGTCCGAGCAGGCAACCTTATGCCGCGCGGGCAGCCCGGGACCAATCAGCTTCAAACCGCACCTACGACAGCACGACGCCGCCGAGCCAGCCCCAACGCACGCCCGAACCGCCGCCAAAGAAGCTGATAAACGAGTCGAGCGATTTAGACGTGATAGCGCCCTGGTTGCTCATGACGATGCCGCCGCCAACATAGATACCGACATGACCATATAGTCGGCCCGCGATACCCGTCGTGGGATGCGAGGAATCGGCAACAATCATGCCGACCTTTAGCGTCGAACGATCGGCACTGTAGCACCACGCGTTAAACATGTCGCACGCGTTACCGCCAAAGTAGCCCACTCCTGCGTTGCGGAAGACGTTGGTAACCCAAGCGGCGCACCAGCCCAAACCGGGCGAGGGAGTGGAGTAGCACGCATTAACCACGGCTTGTTGCTTGCCTGTACCCACATTTTGCTGCGGCGCACTAGAAGCATGGGAGCCACCGCTCGAGGTCGAGTTGTTCTTGTTCGAGGCGGCTGCAGCAGCGGCGGCTTCCTGAGCCTTCCTCGCCGCCTCCTCGGCCTGCGTGGCCGCGAGGACCTCGGCATCACGCTGAGCCATGAGTTCCTTGACGTCGTCGGAAAGCCCGCTCAGCACGACCTGGACTTCTTGCTGTTTGGTCTGCATGTCCTGCATCTGAGCAGTCTGCTGGTCCTTGAGCTTCTCCAAGTCGGCCTTCTGCGACTCGAGCTCGGTCTTTTGCGCATCGAGCTCTTCCTGGATGGCCTGGATATCTTCGATGGCGTCGCGGTCGCTCTTGTTGATCTTCTCAACATAGTGTGCATTGGCGACGAGCTCCTCAAACGAACCCGAGGCGAGCAGCAGTGACAGGATGTTGGTGCCGCCCGACTTATAGCTGGCGGAAACGCGATCGGAAAGATCGCCGCGCTTCTTTTTGAGCTCGGCCTTCTTTTCGTCAATCTGCGCCTGCGTGTCGTCGATCTGGCCCTGTACGCCCTCGATATCGCTGAGAGTCTGAGCGTTCTTGTTGGCTAGCGCCGCGTATTCGCCCGCAATGCTGTCGAGCTGAGCCTGGACCTCGTCGAGCTGGGCCTGGGCCGCATTGAGCTTGTCGGTGGTTTCCTTGGTGGCCTCCGCCGCACGGGCGCGAGCGGGCAGACCAAAAAGAACGGCTGCAGAAGCGGCGCCGAATAAGGCCTTAAGGGCAGTGCGACGCGAAAGCTCCTGGGAAAGGATGGAATCGCTGTTTGGTGACATATCTACTCCGTTACATGTTTATTTATATGCCGCTCAACTCATACATATTAGCGTACATCCGGCGCATCCCAACGATTTCCACGAACGGCAGCAAACCGTATGGTCGGCGGCTCGTATGCAAACGTCAAAGTCAAGGTTATGCCCACGCCAAACATTTCCATGAGTACGTTAGCATGTTCATCTGCTTTTCCTGCCGCGCGCGATTTGGGCGTCCCTGCCTGCGCTATACTCCCCTCTAGAAGTGTTCCTGATTCGATAGGAGACTACATGTCCAAAGCACTCGACCCCAAAGACACCTGCGTCCTCGTAACCGGTGGCGCCGGCTTTATCGGCTCGCACACCGTCGTTCAGCTGCTCGAGGGCGGCTACCAGGTCGTCATCGTCGATGATCTCTCCAACTCCAGCGCCGTCGCCGTCGACCGCGTCAAGACCATCGTGGGCGACGAGGCCGCCAAGAACCTCACCTTCTACGAGGCCAACGTGCTCGACCGCGAGGCCATGAACAAGATCTTCGACACCCATCAGATCGACCGCGTCATCCACTTCGCCGGCTTTAAGGCCGTCGGCGAGTCGGTGAGCAAGCCCGTCGAGTACTATCACAACAACATCGAGAACACCCTGGTGCTCGTCGACGTCATGCGCAACCATGGCTGCAAGTCCATCATCTTCTCGAGCTCCTCGACCGTCTACGGCGATCCGGACAACCCGCCCGTCACCGAGGAAGACCCCAAGAAGCCCGCAACCAACCCCTATGGCTGGACCAAGTGGATGATTGAGCAGATCCTTATGGACGTTCACACCGCAGACCCCGAGTGGGACGTTGTGCTGCTCCGCTACTTCAATCCCATCGGCGCCCATCCGTCGGGCCTGATCGGCGAGGACCCCAAGGGTATCCCCAACAACCTGGTGCCCTATGTCGCGCAGGTTGCCGTGGGTAAGCTCGAGGCCGTTCAGGTCTTTGGCAATGACTACCCCACCCCCGACGGTACCGGCGTGCGCGACTATATCCACGTTTGTGACCTGGCCTCGGGCCACGTTGCCGCCCTCAACTGGATGAACGGCAAGACCGGCGTCGAGATCTTTAACCTGGGCACCGGCACCGGTACCTCGGTACTCGAGGTCGTCGCCGCCTTCTCCAAGGCTTGTGGCAAGGAGCTGCCCTACGTGATCCGCGAGCGCCGCGCCGGCGACATCGCTGCCAACTGGTGCGATGCCTCCAAGGCCGAGCGCATGATGGGCTGGAAGGCCCAGTACGACATCGCGGACATGTGCCGCGATAGCTGGAACTGGCAGAGCCACAACCCCAACGGCTTCGCCGACGCCGAGTAGCAAAAACCTACATACCGTTCTTGCCCCGATCTCACGTTGTGAGGTCGGGGCTTTTTCATAGCATGTAGCCATTCGCCGAAAATCGACCAACTTTTTTATCTTGCCTGTACATGTTTAAACAACATGTTTTACAATAGGCGTGTCGAATCAGAACATCGGAGGCGGACTGCACACCCATCGGCAGGCCGACCCCACAACAAGAAGGTTGGTGAGCGCATTCATGGAGCGTGCAAGCGGCGTCCTCATGCCCGTCTCATCTCTGCCCGGACCATACGGAATCGGCGGCTTTGGCTGGAATGCCTACGACTTCGTCGATTTTCTCGCCTCGTGCAAACAACATTACTGGCAGATTCTGCCCCTTACGACGACCAGCTATGGCGATTCGCCCTATCAGTCGTTCTCGGCCCGCGCAGGCAACCCCAACTTTATCGACTTTGCCGAGCTTATCGAGGCAGGGTATCTGGAGCAGCGCGATATCGATGGTGTGTATCTGGGATCCAACCCCAGCAATGTCGACTACGGCGCTATCTTTGGCGGTCGCCGTCAGATTCTCGACCGCGCCGCTGAGCGCTTTGCTGCCGACAAGCCGGCCGATTTTGATGACTTTATCCAGGCCAACGAGGACTGGCTCATCCCCTACTGTGAGTTCATGACCGTCAAAGAGGAGTGCGGTCTCAAGGCGTTTTGGGAGTGGCCCGCGGAGCTCCGTACCCGCGGCGAGGCTTCCGCCAAGGTCTGCGCCGACCATCCGGCGCGTATGCTCTACCACCAGATGACGCAGTACTTCTTCGATCGCCAGTGGAGCCGCCTCAAGGCCTATGCCAATGAACGCGACATCCTGATCATCGGCGACCTGCCCATCTACGTCTCGCGTGACTCCGTCGAAATGTGGGCGACACCTGAGCTCTTTAAGATCGACGCCGCCGGCAATCCCGCAAGCGTCGCCGGCACGCCGCCCGACCAGTTCTCGGCCACCGGCCAGTACTGGGGCAACCCCATCTACGACTGGGACGCCATGGAGTCCGACGGCTTTTCCTGGTGGGAAGGCCGCATTCGCGCCGCCCTCGACATGTACGACGTCATCCGCCTGGATCACTTCCGCGGCTTCGAGGCCTATTGGGAGGTGCCGTTCTCCTCGCCCGATTCGTCCTACGGTTCGTGGACGCAGGGGCCCGGCCTCAAGTTCTTCAAGACGCTCGCGGAAAAGCTCGGCACGCTGCCCATCATCGCCGAGGACCTGGGCTTCCTCACCCCCGGCGTCATCGATATGCGCGACAACTCGGGCTTCCCCGGCATGAAGATCCTGCAGTTTGCCTTTGAGGGCGCCAACTCGTACTACCTGCCGCACAACTACATTGCCAACACCGTCGCCTACGTGGGCACCCACGACAACGAGACGGCACGCGGCTGGTTTGAAGGAACGGCTACCCCGCGTCAGCGCGAGCAGGCAGCCCTGTACACCCATCAGCAGGCCGGCGAGTCCATGGCCGACGCACTCAATCGCACCATCGCCGCCAGCGTGAGCGACACGTGCATCTACACCATGCAGGACCTGCTCAACTTGGGCAACGAGGCGCGCATCAACCCCCCTGCCACGTTGGGCGGCAACTGGACCTGGCGCATGCTCGACGGCGCCATCACCCGCGAGCTCGAGCACAAACTCACCGACTGGACCGAGACCTACTTCCGCATCCCGTCGGAAGCCGAAATCGAGCTTCCTCAATAGGAGCTACCGCGCCCGACCCGACCCCACCCCACCGTGCGGACGCGACCGCTTTTCCCGCGCGAGGCCACCCCAATCCCCTCGCGCGGGCTTCTTTTGAATTTCTGACATGTCGTCAACTCACCACAGGAGGAAACATGCCCCGTATCGATCTTGCGGATCTTGCCGAGCAATCCTTTGGAACTTCGCTCGAGCAACTCGATGACCGCCGCATTTACAAACTGCTGGTCAAGCTCGTACAGGAGCGCTCCGCCGCCTGCCCGCTCAACAATGGCAAGAAAAAGCTCTATTACATCTCCGCCGAATTTTTGATCGGCAAGCTGCTCATCAACAACATGATCGACCTCGGCATCTACGACAAGGTTAAGGACCAGCTCACCGCCGCAGGCCACGACCTCAACAAGATCGAGGAGTTCGAGGTCGAGCCCTCGCTGGGCAACGGCGGCCTGGGCCGCCTGGCCGCGTGCTTCCTGGATTCCATTGCCACGCTGGGCCTTACCGGTGACGGCGTGGGCCTCAACTATCACTACGGCCTGTTCCGCCAACGCTTTGCCGACAACCAGCAAAAGGCCGTCCCCGACGAGTGGCTTGGCGAGCAGGACATCCTGATCGATGACGACCGCTCCTACACTGTCAAGTTTGGCGATTTTGCCGTCACCTCCAAGCTCGTCAACATCGATGTGCCCGGTTACGGTCAGCCCACCAAGAACCGCCTGCGCCTGTTTGACCTGGCAAGTGTCGACGACGGCCTGGTCCCCGGCAGCTCCATCGACTTCGACAAGACGAAAATCGCCAAGAACCTCACCTTGTTCCTCTATCCGGATGATTCCGATGAGCAGGGCCGCCTGCTTCGCATCTACCAGGAGTACTTCATGGTGAGCAACGCCGCCCAGCTCCTGATCGACGAGGCCGTCGAGCGCGGCAGCAACCTGCACGACCTGGCCGACTACGCCGTGGTCCAGATCAACGACACGCACCCCACCATGGTCATTCCCGAGCTCATCCGCCTGCTCACCACCGAGCAGGACATCGAGTTTGACGAAGCCGTTGCCATCGTGCGCTCCATGGTTGCCTACACCAATCACACGATCCTTGCCGAGGCACTCGAGAAGTGGCCGCTCGCCAGCCTGCAGAAGGTCTCGCCCGCCATCGCCGACATCATCGTCAAGCTCGACGATATTGCCAAGGCCGAGCACGACGACCCGCGCGTCGCCATCATCGATGAGCACGATACCGTCCACATGGCCCACATGGACATTCACTTTGGCTTCTCCATCAATGGCGTCGCCGCACTCCACACCAAGATTCTGGAGGACACCGAGCTTCACCCGTTCTACGAGATCTATCCCGAGAAGTTCTCCAACAAGACGAACGGCATCACCTTCCGCCGTTGGATCCATGGCGCCAACCCTGCGCTCGCTAGCCTACTCGACGATGTGATCGGCACCGATTGGCGCAGCACCGGCGACCTGAGCAAGCTCGCCGAATTCGCCAACGACAAGGAAGTTCTTGAACGCCTGGCCGCCACCAAGGCCGAGGCCAAGACCATCATGCGCCAGTTCATGGCGCTCGAGCAGGGTGTGACCATTCCCTCCAACGCCATCATCGATGTTCAGGTCAAGCGTATCCACGAGTACAAGCGCCAGCAGATGCTCGCGCTCTACATCATCTGGAAGTATCTCGACATCAAGAACGGCAATAAACCCGAACACCCCGTCACCATCATCTTTGGCGGCAAGGCAGCACCTGCCTATACCATCGCCCAGGACATCATTCATTTGATCCTGACACTGTCGCAGTGGATTGCAAATGATCCCGATGTGGCCCCCTACCTGCAGGTTGTCATGATCGAAAACTACAACGTCACTGCTGCTGAGCGCGTGATTCCCGCCGCCGACATCTCCGAGCAGATCAGCCTGGCCTCCAAGGAGGCGAGCGGCACCTCCAACATGAAATTCATGCTCAACGGCGCTTTGACCCTGTGCACACTTGACGGTGCCAATGTCGAGATCGCCGAGCTCGTGGGCGACGAGAACATCTACACCTTTGGTGCTTCCTCCAAGCAGGTCGAGCAGCTCTACGCCGACGGCAGCTATAACGCCAGCGCACTCTACCGCAAGCCCGGTATCAAACTGCTGGTGGACTTTATCACCAGCCCCGCCTTTATGGCGACAGGCAACGCCGAGCGCCTGCAGCGCCTGCACGACGACATTAAGGGCAAAGACTGGTTTATGGCCCTGCTCGACATTGAGGAGTACATCCAGACCAAGGAGCGCGTGCTGGCAGACTACGAGGACCAGGACGCCTGGATGCGTAAGGCGCTCATCAACATCGCCAACGCCGGCACCTTCTCGTCCGACCGCACCATCTCCCAGTACAACGACGAAATTTGGCACCTGAGCTAATTTCGTTTCCTTTACCCATCCTCTTGAAAGCGGAGTCGCGGCAACGCGGCTCCGCTTTTTGTGCCGATACGCCAGCCCGTGATTTGTCTCGACCAAACAATCTCGATCTGTAACACCTAGCCGGCAAAACTGGGTCTACCTGTTACAGAATGAGACAGACGGGCAAGGCGGCTAAAACAATCTCGATCTGTAACAGGTAACTGCCGAAATCAGTCCTTCGTGTTACAGATCGAGATGAAAGGACAGGCAGCTCGACGCCGTCTCACTCTGTAACATCTAGACCCAATTTTGCCCTCCTCCTGTTACAGATCAAGACAACCTAACGGACGGGTAGCCCCAACACAAAGAAAGGCTCCCCTCTCGCCCAGTGGACGGGAAGGGAGCCTTATATGTGACCACGGCAAAAGGATGGCAAAGCCGCAGTCGCCCAAAGGGATGGCCTGGGTGCACCGGGCCTAGATAAGGTTCTTGCCAGACACCTTATCGAAGAGATGGGTCGCGTTCTTCTCGAACTTGAACCAAATGGGGTCGCCCGCCTTGAGCGCGCCCTTGGCCTCGAGGTCGACAACGGGAATGATCAGGACGAACTGACCATCGGGAGCGGTCACGTGGACGTGCTCGGTCGAACCCATGAGCTCGGTCACCTCGACGGTGCCCTGGAGCGCACCCTCCTCGCCCTTGTCGGCAAGCAGGATCTGCTCGGGGCGCACGCCGGCCGTGATCTCCTTCACGTCGCCGCCGTCCCAGTTGAGGGCGAGCTGAGCGCAGGTCTCGGGGGCGAGCGCCACGTTCATATCCTCGGTCTTGACGGTAAAGCCGTTGCCCGAGCGCACCAGCTGGGCATCGAAGAAGTTCATCTGCGGCACGCCGATAAAGCCGGCGACGAAGATGTTCGCGGGATGGTTGAAGACCTCCTGCGGGGTGGCGATCTGCTGGACGACGCCGTCCTTCATGACCACGATACGGTCACCAAGGGTCATAGCCTCGGTCTGGTCGTGGGTGACGTAGATGAACGTGCCCTTGATCTCGTGGCGCAGCTTGATGAGCTCGGCACGCATCTGGTTACGCAGCTTGGCGTCCAGGTTGGACAGCGGCTCGTCCATCAGGAAGACTTTAGGATCACGCACGATGGCACGGCCGATAGCAACACGCTGGCGCTGGCCACCCGAAAGCGCCTTAGGCTTACGGTCGAGGTACTCGGTAATACCCAAAATCTCGGCAGCGGAGCGAACCTTGCGGTCAATCTCGTCCTTGGGGACCTTCTTGAGCTCAAGCGTAAACGCCATGTTCTCGTACACCGTCATATTGGGGTACAGAGCATAGCTCTGGAACACCATGGCAATGTCGCGGTCCTTGGGTGCCACGTCGTTGACGCGCTTGCCGTCGATGAGCACGTCGCCTGAGGTAATGTCCTCCAGGCCAGCAACCATGCGCATCGTCGTGGACTTACCGCAGCCAGACGGGCCAACGAGGACGATGAACTCCTGGTCGTGAACGGTGAGGTTGAAGTCCTCAACAGCGAGCACGCCATCCTCGGTAACCTTGAGGTTGTGCTTCTTCTCCTCGGTCTTCTTCTTTTTGCCAAAGAAGCCCTTCTTTTTGGACTCGGTGTTGGGATACACCTTCTGAACATGTTTGAGAACGATCTCGGCCATGTCTTTACCTTTCGATATGCGGCGCCGCGCTGAGGGGCGCCGCAGAAACTTGCAAAACAGTTACGGCATCAGCCCTTGACGGCACCTGCCACCACGCCATCGATGATGTACTTCTGGCAGAGGATGTACATGATGACGATGGGGATAACAACCATCATGATGCAGGCCATCATGGGGCCGAGCTCGACGTGGCCGTAGCCGCCGCGGAAGTACTGGATCAAGATAGGAATGGTCTTGTACTTGGTGGAGTCGAGGGTAAGGTAGGGCAGCAGATAGTCGTTCCAGACCCACATGGTCTCGAGAATGCCGACCGAAAGATAGGTGGGCTTCATGATGGGAAGGACAATCTTAAAGAACACCTGGACCGGGTTGCAGCCGTCAATCATGGCCGCCTCCTCGATCTCGAGCGGGATGTTCTTTACAAAGCCGGCGAACATAAAGACCGCCAGGCCCGCGCCAAAGCCCAGATAGATAAAGCAGATGTTGAACGGCGTGTTGAAGCCGATGCGGTCCGCCAAATTGGACAGCGTGAACATGAGCATCTGGAACGGTACAACCATCGAGAACACGAACAGGTAATAGAAGAAGTTCGAGATCTTGCTGTTGACACGAACCACGTACCAAGCGCACATGGAGCAGCACACCAAGATCAGCACGACCGACGTGACCGTGATGATGAGCGAGTACATAAATGCCGAGGCAAAGCCCTGCTCGTTAAGGGCGTGCATGTAGTTTGCGAGGCCGTTGAACGTCTCGGGCGTGAGCAGATCGAATGCCGTGGTGGTGCTGATTGCGGTCGCTTTCTTAAAGGAATTGAGCGCAATCATGAACACGGGGTAGATCCATGCGAGCGACAGGATCGTAAAGAAAATCGAGAGCGCGCGGTTGATAACCTTATCGCGTTTCATTACTGCTGCACCTCCTTGGACCTCGTGGCCTTAAGCTGGATCATAGAAATAGCGACGACCAGGATGCAGAAGATAACCGCCTTGGCCTGACCGATGCCCTGCCATGCGATACCGGCGCGCGAATAGAACGTGTTGTAGATGTTCAGGGCGAGCATCTCGGTGGAGTGCGCGGGGGCACCACCGGTAAGGGCGAGGTTCTGGTCGAACAGCTTAAAGCCGTTGGTGATGGACAGGAACAGGCAGATAGTGATCGTCGGCATCAGGTTAGGGATCTTAACCTTCCAAAACGTCTGCCATGCCGTGGCACCGTCGACCTTGGCGGCCTCGATGTAATCGGACGGAATGGACTGCAGGCCAGCGATGTAGATAATCATCATGTAACCGACCTGCTGCCACAGGGTCAGGATGATAAGGCCCCAGAAGCCAGCAGCAGAGTTAAGGGCGATGAGCTGGGCACCCACGTTGGAGAGCAGGCAGTTGATCAGAATCTGCCAAATGTAGCCCAGCACGATGCCGCCGATGAGGTTAGGCATAAAGAAGATCGTACGGAAGATGTTGGTGCCCTTGAGCGCTTTGCGGGTGAGCGCCTGCGCGATGGCGAGGGCGATCACGTTGATGAGCACCGTCGACAGGAAGGCAAACGCCACCGTAAAGAAGAACGACGTAGCAAACTGCGGATCGGACAGTGCGCGCACATAATTCTCGATACCTACGAAATGCGTGTTGTTGATGGTAATAAACTGGCAGAACGAGAGATAGAAGCCCTGGATAAAGGGGATCACGAACCCGATCATAAACGCCAGGCACGTGGGCAGCATAAAGAGCGGCCACCAGCGCTTGAGTGCTTTGCCCATAGAAGGGTCCTTTCAATATGCAAGGGGCGGGCAAACCAACGTCTGCCCGCCCCCTGTCGCTAATCAGATAGCTTGGGCAGCAACTACTTACTCGGAAGCAGCCTTCTCGGTCTTCCAGCCATCGACGAAGGCGTTCTTGACGCCGTCCCACTTGCTGTTGTCGGCAGCATAGGCGATCAGAGCCTGCTTGAGGTTCTTCTTCCACTCCTCGGAGGGGATGTAGACGAAGTCCCAAGCGACGGTCTTCTTGCCGTCCTTGGCCATGGCAACGGCCTGCTGCGAGAAGACGTTGGTGGTTTCCTTGGCGCTCTTGAACGGGGCAGTCAGGCCCATCTTGTCAGCGATGATGCTGGTGGCGGTGTCAGAAGTGACGCACCAATACATGAAGTCCTCGGTGGCCTTCTGGGCATCCTCGGAAGCCTGGGAGCTGACGCACCAGTAGTTCTCGCCGCCGGAGCACAGGCCCTGGTTCTCCTCGCCGTCAACGCCGATGTAGATGGGCATCATGCCAATCTGATCGTCGGTCATGCCGGCCTTGGTGAGGTCAGCGTAAGCCCAGGAGCCGTTCTGATAGAAGACGGCCTTGCCGGTTGCGAACTCGTTGGTGGCGTCGTCGCCGGTCTTGGAGGCAAGCTGCGAAGGATCGCAGGTGGAGTCGGTGATGTACAGGTCGAAAATCTGCTTGAAGTTGTCGAGATACTCGCCCTTGATCTCGTCGTCCTCCTGGTTGTGCTCCTTCTCGAACTCGTAGTAGAGCGGGAGGTTGGCGAGGTGGGTGGTGTAGCGCCAGCTGGAGGAGTCATCCATGCCAGCAGAAGTGAAGGCACCCTCAATGCCAAGCTCGTCCTTGCGGGCCTGGATGTCGTCGGCACAAGCCTTCAGCTTGTCGAAGGAGTTGATGTCCTCGGCCTTGTAGCCAGCCTTCTCGAGCAGCTGCTTGTTGTAGATGATGCCGTAGCTCTCCTGGACCCAGTCGATACCCAGATCCTTGCCATCGGACTGCAGAGCCAGAGAGTCGTCAATGAGCTCACCGCGGAGCTTGGTGTCGGACAGGTCAGCGCAGTAGTCCTTCTAGTTCTTAAGACCGGTGGGGCCGTTGACCTGGAACAGGGTCGGAGCGGAGCTCTTGGACATCTCGGACTTGAGCTTCTCCTCGTAGGTGTTGGAGGCAGCGGTCACGATCTTAACCTCGACGCCCTTCTCCTTCTTATAGGCCTTGGCGATCTCCTTCCACTCCTTGTCGACCTCGGGCTTGAATTGGAGGAAGTAGACCTCGGCAGCGTCACCAGAAGCAGAGGAGCCGGAGCCGGCAGAACCACCGCAGCCCACGAGGCCCAGACCAAGAACTGCAGCCGCGGAACCAGCAAAGCCCAGGAACTGCCTTCTGCTCATTTCGTTCTTCATTACAATCCACCCTTTCACACCGTGGCGGCACCCTTTGCCGCCGCCTTCGGAGATTGGCTCGGGGACTTTGCCCCTTTTGCTGATTTGAACGATACGCTATTTGGAAAGTTGTTTGAACAAGTATTACTAGAGCGGTAGAAAAACTTCGGTGAACGGTAATTTCAACTTGATACTTGACAAGTTTTGTATAAACAATTATTTGTTATCGAATGCAGAGAAAACGCCCGGTCAAGCCGATGCATCGTCGGTTTGACCGGGCGTTTTCGCTTTGAGGGCATAAGGCTCGCCGGACTGCGAGCTCACCGTCTATCGCTTGGAATTGACGCGGTAATGGAAGATCTCGGGGTGCGTACGGGCGTGCGTGACCTCGAACAAGATACCGTCCGAGGTGTACGATTGGCTCTCCATAACGGCGACACAATTGTACTTGCCAAGGTCCAAGTAGCTGCAGTCCTCATCGTTGGCGAGCTCGACACTCACCGTACGACGGCTCGCCATCACCTTGACGCCGCACTTGTGCTCCAGATAGGCGTAGATAGAATCCGTCGCGATCTCTGGGGTCAGACCCTTGGCGATCGACGCCAAAAAATAGCCATGGTCCACTTGGCGCGCGCTGCCGTTAAGGCTTCGAACACGCACTACGCGAATCAGCTCCTCGCCCACCTTAAAGCCCAAGCGACGAGAGAGCTGCTCAGTGCAAATCAAATGTTCAAAAGACTTGACCTCGGTCGATGCGACGGCATTGTTGCGTTTTGCGAACTCGCCAAACGACTCAACCTCTTCGAGTGCGCCCAACATGTCGGTTTCGCCCTTGAGCCATATGACGCGCACGCCCTTGCCGTGTATGGGCTGCACAAACATCTGGTCGGCCAGCATGCTCAAGGCGCGGCGGATGGTATTGCGTGTGCAGCCAAACTCCGCGGTCAGCTCGGCTTCGGTTGGCAGCATCTCCTGAAACGCATAGGTCCCATTAATGATGCGCGAACGGATCTCGCGGTAGATTCCTTCGTATATCGCTTTTGGCATTGTTTCACCTCTACATTATTTATTTCCGGCTAGGCACGATAGCATTTCTTAAAGTTGTTTAAACCGAATATCGGTAAAGCGACAGGATTTAACCGTTGACGGTTTCTGTCGTGCCCAAATCGGTTTCGCTCAAAACTGCCGGCACGACAATCGTCTGGTCCTCTACAATGAATCCATTGTTTAAACGTTTCCCCACGCGCAACGCGCCTCGATATTCGGAAGGCAGAACATGCTGCAAAAAATCCAACGCTTTGGCGGGGCAATGTTCGCTCCCGCCATGCTGTTTTCTATATCGGGCCTCATGGTCGGCGTCTCCGCTCTCGCAACGACTGCGGACATCGTCGGCGATCTAGCCGTATACGGAACCCCTTGGTACGTTTTTTGGGCCATCATCCAGCGCGGCTCATGGACGGTCTTTAAACGCCTCCCGCTCCTTTTTGCCGTAGCGCTGCCTATCGGTCTTGCCCAAAAGCAACCGGCACGCTGCTGCCTCGAGGCACTCGTGGCCTATTTTGCCTATTGCTTCTTTTTGAGCGAGATCATTAAGCTGAGCGGAGACAACCTTGGGCTTAAGTACCCGTCATCTTTGACCCCCGCCAACGGTATCACCGTCATCGACGGCATCAAGACGCTCGACACCGGCATTATCGGCCCGCTGGCGGTATCGGCAACCGTCGTCGCCATCCATGACCGCTTCTACGATGCCAAGGTTCCCGATTGGCTCGGCACTTTCTCGGGTTCCTCGCTGGTCTACCTCATCAGCTTTTTTGCCGTGTTCGCCCTTGCCGCTACCTCGGCCGTCATCGTGCCCTTCGTATACGCAGCGACCGAAACGCTGCGCCACGCGCTTGCGGGCGTCGGTCCCTTTGGCGTAGGCATCTTTGTGTTTTTGGAGCGAGCACTCGAGCCCATGGGGCTGCACCACCTGCTCTACATGTCAATCTACTACGACAACCTGGTCATTAACGACGGCGTCTACGCCGCGTGGACCAATTTGCTCCCCATTCTCTCCCATAGCACACGCCCCCTCAACGAGCTTGCACCCTGGGCTGGTTTCACCGCCACCGGCTGGGTCAAGCTCTTTGGCCTTCCTGCCATCGCCGTGGCGTTCTACACCACCGCCAAGCCCGAACGCCGCGCTGGTCTCAAGGCCATTCTCCTGCCCGCCATCGTCGCCTCGGCGGTCTGCGGCGTCACCGAACCGCTCGAGTTTCTCTTTATGTTCACCCACCCCGGGCTCTTTTTGCTCTACGCCGTCCTCTCGTCTTGCCTCGCCATGGCCATGAACTTCTTTGGCGTCGTCGGCATCTTCTCGGGCGGCTTTATGGAAATGGCCGCCTTCAACTTTATCCCGCTCATGCGGATGCATGCCGGCTCCTATCTTTTGGCGCTCGGAATCGGACTCATCTTTAGCGCTATCTTCTTTCTGAGTTTTCGAGGTCTTATTCTGACCTTTGACCTTAAAACCCCGGGACGCGAGGACCATATCGCCAGCAACACGGCGCTCTCGCGCTTGACGGGAGACGACGTTGACGAAAAGTGCTCATCCGAAACCGGCGCTTCCGGCGGCCAGACATCACAAGATCACCTGCTCGCCGAGCAGGTTGTGATGCTTCTGGGCGGCGTCTCCAACATTGTGGGCGCAACCAACTGCGCCACGCGGCTGCGCGTCGAAGTCGTGGACCCTTCCATCGTCGCAGACAACGCGGCCTTTGTCGCAGCGGGCGCCAAAGGCCTCATCATTACGGGCAAGACCGCCCAGGTGGTCATCGGCATCTCCGTTCCCCGCGTTAAAGAGCATTTTGACCAGATCATGGGCCTCGAGCCGGGATTTGTGCCCACCGCCTCGGCCTCCCCTGTCGCCAGCCCAACCCACAAGCACGGCGATATCTGCTTCTTCGACATTGACGGCACGCTCGCGTGGCAAGACCCTCGAGTGGCACAAGAGCTTCCCGAGAGCGAGCGAGACCTGTCCCCCTATCCCAACGAGGCGGTCTCGCAGGCCATCCGCGATTTCGTTGCAAATGGCAACATGGCCTTTATCTGCACAGGGCGCACCCTCAGCTGCATCCACCCCAAACTTCTTGAGCTGCCCTGGACCGGCATCGTCTGTCTTGCGGGCGGTTACGCCGAGATCAACGGACACGCAATTCGCGATCTGTCGATGACGCCCGGCATGCTGCAGCGCCTTGCCCCCTATCTTGAGCAGTCGGGCGAGGTCATCCGCTTTGAGGGCCTCAACGGCGTCGTGCGCATGAGTGCCGATGCCCCCGATGCCCCCGGATACGCGCGCACCCTGGGCGACGCAGTCACGCAGCTGCAACATTACAGTGCCTACAAGATCTTGATGTCTACATCGCTCGCCAGCCGCATCGCTCAAGATAAGGCACTTGAGCCGCTGCTGTGCTTTAACGAGCTCGAACTCGAGGTAACCGAAATCTCGCCCCGCGAATGCACGAAGCGCGGGGGCATCCAGTCTGTACTCGACGCCCTCGATCCCCACCACGGAACCGTATACGGCATCGGCGACGCCAGCAATGACGTCTCGCTGATGAACGCCGTCGATGTCGGTATCGCCATGGGCAATGCGCCGGACTATCTCAAAAAGCGCGCCGACTACATCACCGACTCGGTCGACAAAGATGGCGTCGTCAAGGCGCTCGAGCACTTTGGGCTTATATAAGCAGCCGGCACGCGCACGCGTCCCGTTTCCCCAAATCGCCAAAACAGACGCGCCGGCAACTCCAATGTGGCAATATGGTATCTGCACACCGCAACGATGCAACCTAAGAAAGAATGCGAGAACCCGTGTCCAGTCCGTTTACCAGCTTTTTAGCCCAGCACTTTGACCAGATCAACAACTATCTGGCCACGTTCTTTGACGGACAGGCGACCTCTGCCGATATCGAGCGCTACCTGTATACCCCGCTCTCGACATTTACGGCCAATGCCGGCAAGCGCCACCGCCCGCTCATCTGCATGCTCGCCGCCACCGCGGTAGGTGGCAGCTTTGAGAGCGCCCGCAGCGCGGCGGCAGCTATCGAGCACTTTCAGTCGGGAGCGCTTATCCATGACGACATAGCCGACAACGGCCAGCTGCGTCGCGGCAAGCCTTGCATGCACCTTACCGAGGGCACGGGCCTTGCCATCAACTGCGGCGATCTGGCGCTCACCATGGTCACCAAGACGGTTCTCGACGACCCCACGCTCGAGGCAGACGTGAAACTCCGCGTGCTCCACGAGCTCACCGAGATGATCGTTCGCACCATCGAGGGCCAGGCGCTCGACTTGGGCTGGGTCCGCGACGAGCGCTTTGACATCTCGGTCGACGATTATCTGAACATGGCGACGCACAAGACCGCGTACTACAGCGGAGCTACGCCACTTGCCGCCGGAGCCATCATTGGCGGAGGCAGCGAACAGCAGGTCGAGGCACTGCGCGCCTTTGGCCTGCACACGGGCCTTGCCTTCCAGATTCAGGACGATCTGCTCAACTTGATCGGCACCAAAGAGGCCGCCAACAAGGACTTCCGCACCGATATCACCGAGGGCAAGCGCACCCTCGTCGCCGTGCACGCCCTGTCAGACGAGCGTTATCACGACGAGGTCGAGGCAATCCTTTCCTCGGGCACCGAGGACCCCGCGCAACTTGCACGCGCCGTGGAGATCTTCCAGGAGACCGGCTCCATCGATTACGCCCACACTTACGCGCTCGACCTGACCGCCAAGGCGAAAGCGGCCATCGAGAATGTTGAGCTCGACCCGCATGCGCGCCAGCTGTTCGACTCCATGGCAGATTTCTTTGTGGAGCGCCTTAACTAGCGGGGTTATAAAACCTGTCAGCAGCGTATTTGGGTACAACTTGCTACACTGTTGAGTGCATGTTTATGCATCCCTTTGCGTTGTCTATCCGACACACGCTCAAATAGTACGAATGGTACGCCGAAAGGGGTTCGCTCATGGAACCTATTACAACGGGCATGCAGGGAGCAGCCGTCGAGGACGTCCAGTCCCGCCTTCTGCAGCTCGGCTATACAATCGATGACGCCGAGATCTCCGACAAGTGCTTTGGCACCACCACCGAGCAGGCTGTTGGCACCTTTAGGCTCGATAGCGGCCTTGCCGCTGGCTGTGCCGTCGATATCCCCTGTTGGAGCGCCCTGGTAGACGCCTCGTATAAGCTGGGCGACCGCACGCTCTATCTGCGCATGCCCAATTTCCATGGCGCCGACGTTCAGGCCCTGCAGCGAGCGCTCAACGTTTTGGGCTTTGCCTGCGGTGAGGACGACGGCTATTTTGGCCCGCACACCGAGGCCGCTCTGCAGCAGTTCCAGGAAAATGTCGGCCTGTTTGCCGATGGCATGGCATTCCAGGATACCTACGCCTATATCAACCGCCTGCATCACGTGTGGGAGGGCAAGCCCTCGGTTACCGAGGCCGAGTCGCGCATCGGTTTTGCCCGCGCCGCCAACGTGCTCGAGCGCTTCCAGATTGCCGTCATCGGTGAGGACCCCATCGCACGCAGCGTTGCATCGCGCATGTGGAACATCGCCACGGCGACGACCGACAGCAGCGGCATGATGCTTTGCGATTCCGAGGTCCCGACCGACGTGGATCTGGTGCTCGAGATCGCAAGCGATGAGCTGCCCGCAGATGCAGCGCCGCGCGCCACGATCGCCCTTGCCGAGTGTCACAACCTGGCACAGCGCATCCGCACCGCCAACGTCGCCGCACAGCAAAAGCCTGCGCGCATCCGCATTGAGCTCACGGGCATGACGCGCTACAACGGAACCTTCACCGCAAGCGACGCCCAGACACTCGCCGTACGCCTGCTCGATGGCGTTTGCGATGCCCTCGCAGATTAGGTAAACTAAACAAGTTGCTTTTGGGCAACGCCACACATTGGGACGTAGTTCAACGGTAGAACTCCGGTTTTTGGTGCCGGCTGTTGGGGGTTCGAATCCCTCCGTCCCAGCCAAAGAAACCAGCCTCTCGAACGCATAGCCGATCGGGAGGCTTTTCTTGTGAGCAAGCGGAGGGATTCGAACCCGCAAGGGTGCGGAGCTGAGGAAACGCGAAGCGTTTTCCAGCGCAGCACGCAAGGAGCGAAGCGACGCAGCGGGGCGCGGCCGCCGAAAAGGCGGACGCGGAATCCCTCCGTCCCATATCAACCAAGAGCGCCTTACATCTAGAATTATCAGCCCAGTTCCGAAAAGCGAGCCGCATGCGACAACCATGTAGCCACAGGCCCCGGGAGAGCGGGGGCACCGGCTTAGGTTTATCGCGAGTTCCGCACGAACAGGAGGCCACTTAATGTGGCCTCCGTCGTGAGCAGGACTGTAGAGCAGGAAACCTAAGCCGGTGTCCCCGCTCTCCCGGGGCTGACGGAATTTAGTTATTCAGCATGCGGTCGAAGCTTCCCGAGTCGCCATCCCGATAGTCGGCGGTCATCAGAATCTCCTGCGGAATGCGTCCGCCCTCGCGCAGCACGTTGCGGAACTGCACGCGCGTGACCATGGGCAGATCTTTGATCGTCGCCGCCAGGTTCTGCGGCACGCCCTGGTTGGCAGCCGCGGGCTCGCACTCTCCGCCGGCCTTCACGCGACGCTTGTGCTCGGCGAGCATGGCGCGATACATACCGGCATGTAGGCGAATCTCAACGACATTGGCATTACGGGCCTGCTCGACAATGCGCGCACCCTCTCGGTCGATGTCGCCCACGTAGTAGACATAGTTAAAGCGATAGCCGATCTCGGCCAGATAATCGTCCAACGCATGCGAGACGCTCGCCTTGCAGCCACCGCCAAAGATCACGCCACCCACCTTGGTGCCAAAAAGCTTGGCGTGCTTGCGGCCGCGCAGGAGCTTGACGATCTCGTCATAGGTGTCCAGGTTCTCGACCATAATGAACGGCTTGTCGGCGCCCAGCGTAAAGAAACCCGTAAAGTGCACGGGGCGGTTGGGGGCGACCTTAATCGCCTGCATGCTGATGCCCTTTTCGGTCATACGCCGAATCAGGCGCTCGCCATGCTTGCCGTCAAAGGCCTTCTCATCGTTAAAAATCTGGTAGGCGCGCTGGCGACGCGAAGCGACCGGCGTGTCGGCGCCGCGATTCTGCTCTATCCAAGCCTGGATGATCGCAATCTCCTCGGCAATCTTGCGGTTGGACATCTCGTTGTGCTGAGTGCGCTGCGGAGCCTTTTTGCCGTCCTTACCCTCGACCTTAACAATTTGAGTCTGCTGCTCCTTGATCTTGGAGAGCGCCGTAGGCGTGGGAACGATCTTGAGCAGCTGCCTGCCCAGGACACGGGCCAGAGCAAACGCCGAAACCTCGCCATGAGCGGGCGGCTCAGGCTGCTGGGCGGTCGCATCGTTTGCAGTCGGTTTGGGCTGCGCCTGGGATTTGCGCTTGGAATCTACCTGAGCTTTGCGCTCTTGCTTTGGCGCGGACGGACCCTTTTGCGAGCGCTCGGGCTTGTCCCCCCTCGCCGGCTGGCGCCTGGGCTGTTCCACCGGAGTCTCAGCCTTCGCATTCTTGTTTTGCGTCGCCTTCTCGGCCGCGGCCTCGGCATTTGAGCCACGGCCGCCACGATGACGGCGGCGGGGCTTGCTTGAGGCGCTCTCCCCCACCTGCTTATCAGCGGACTGTTGAGCTTTGACCTCGGTGTCAGCCGCAGGCTGCGACTCGGAAGGCTGCTGCTCGCGAGCCGCCGGCTCAACGGTTTTCTCGGTTTGTTTGGCCTTCTCAGCCTGAGCGGTCGAAGCCGGCTCGCCCTTCTCCTGACGCTTTACGGGATACGCGCGTCCCGCAAAACCGCGGCCGGGACGGCACGAAGCCGGAGCTCTCTTGGCAGACTCCTCAGCATCGTCTGCAACCTCGGAAGGCTCTTCAACCTCATGCGCGACATCCCGCTGCGCAGCCTTAAAGTGAGCACCGCGACAACGCTTGGGCTCTTGGACCTTCACGGGCTTTTGCTCCTGCGCGGGCTTCTGCGACTCGACAGCAACCTCGGTCTCAACAGCCTCGGTATCGAGCTCATCCTTTTGAGCAACGGCGCGACGGAAGCGCTCCTGCTGGGCACGGCGCTGTGCATCGCGTTTGCCACCCCCGCCAAAACCGCCGCGGCCGGCCTTGGCCGTAAAGGCGCGAACGACGCTCTCGTCAAGCAGCTCGTCGGTATCGACATGCTCGCGCGGAGCCGTTTCCACCGAAGCGGGCGCCTCGACAACGTCCTCGACGGTCTCTTCGGCAACCTCGACGGGCTGCTCCTGGGCATCGTTAATCTCGACATTAATGGTGTAAAAGGCAGGGCGGCCGTTAATGCCGCTGCCCTCGATCTTGGTAACGATCTTTGCCGCGATGAGTTCGTCGCGCATCGCCTTGGTGTCGCATTCCTTATCGACGGAGCGGAAAATCTGCGCCAGCGCGCTCGACTTGATCTTGAGTGCCTTGCGGCAGAGCAGGTCGTAGGCAACCAGCTTGGCGCGCTCGGCAGAAAGCGACGTCTGGCTGCTCAGACGCTCAGCCAGGGCATCGACATTATTTTGGTTATCGGAATATACCGTCTTGGCCACGGGGCCCCTTTCATATGTACACATATACGTTTATATGGTACAACGCGCGAGCCTATCCACGCAAAACATCTGCGAGGACGCCCTTGCATCACCCGTTCTCGCAAGAAAAAAGACCGAGTCCGCGTCGTTGCGGACCCGGTCTTTCCGAGTCATATGGATGGAACGGTTAGTCCATCAAGCTGACTAGGCCTTGGCAGCCTCGGCGTCGGCGGGAGCCTCGGCAGCAGCGGCGCGGCCATACTCGGCCTTGCCCATCTCGGACCACTCGGGCTCCTCGTCGGGCATGGAACCGGCCTCCTTGCCGAAGAACTCCTTGAGGCAGTTGACGGCAACGATGAGGCCCAGGACCATCAGCAGGACGGCGAAGACGAGCTGCAGGCCCTTGGTAGCGGCGACGGAGACAGCGGCCGTGGTGGCGGTAGCCGGGATGGTACCGAAGAAGCCGTAGGCCTGGACGGCGGTCATGCAGCCCATGGCGCTCTGGACCAGCGAGGTGAAGGTGCAGCAGAGCAGGAAGGCGACGGGCACGTAAAGCATCCAACCCTTGCGGCCGGTGCACTTGCAGAACACGGCGAGGGTGATCATGGTCATGCCGCCGAGCAGCTGGTTAGAAGCACCAAAGAGCGGCCAGATGTTGGCATAGCCACCAAAGGCGAGGGCGAGACCGGGAAGCAGGGTAACGACCGTGGCGAACCAGGGGTTGCCGAGGACCCTCATGTAGCCGGCCTTGGACTCGATGGCCAGGGCGTCGTTGGTCTGGGCAAAGAACTCGGAGAACGAGGTGCGAGCGATGCGGGCGACGGCATCGAGCGAGGTCAGGGCCAGAGCGGAAACGTTCATGGTCATGAATACGGTTGCGAGCGTGCCGTCAACACCGAAGGCCTGCATACCGCGGGAGATGCCGGCGGCGAAGATCTGGAACGGGGTGGAAGCGACACCGGCGTTGAGGGCGCCGGTACCGGCGGTGTTCATATCGGAGAACATGATGCCGGCGACGATGATGGCAAGGATGCCGACGAAGGACTCGACGATCATGGCGCCGTAACCGACCTTGACGGCGTCCTGCTCCTTCTCGACCTGCTTAGAAGAGGTGCCGGAAGAAACGAGGCTGTGGAAACCGGAGAGAGCACCGCAGGCAACGGAGACAAACAGGACCGGGAACATCATGCCAGAGGCAGTGGAGAAGCCGGTGAAGACCGGAGCGGTGATGGTGGCCTGACCGTTGACGCCCAGGACGACGATGCCGAGGACAGCGCAGACGATCATGACGATCATCATGATGGAAGTGAGGTAGTCACGCGGGGTCTTGAGCATCTGGATGGGCATAGCGCCAGCGAAGACCAGGTAGACCATGACGACGGCGAACCACTGGAACTTATCCAGGTAGACCGGGAACTGCATACCGACGGCGAACATGAGAACCATGAGGACCACGCCGGTGACGAACTCGGCAGCGCCGGTGAGGTTGAACTTCTTCTGGGCCCAACCAAAGGCGATAGCGACGAAGGTGAACAGGATGGAGATGGTACCAGCGCAGCCGGCGGCATAGGACTTGGTGAAGTCGATGGCACCGGTAGCGGCACCAGAAGCGTCAACGGCCGGGGTGAACATGAACGTCTTGCAGACCATGTCGGTGAAGGCGGCGATGACGATGATGCAGAACAGCCAGCAGAACAGCAGGAACAGGCGACGACCGGTCTTGCCGATGTACTTCTCGATGAGCTGAGCCAGGGACTTGCCGTTGTTCTTCATCGAGGCGTACAGGGCGCCAAAGTCGTGGACGGCGCCAAAGAAGATGCCGCCGACGAGGACCCAGAGCACGACGGGCAGCCAGCCAAAGGCCATGGCGACGATCGTACCCGTAACAGGGCCGGCACCGCAGATCGAGCTGAACTGGTGCGAGAACGCGGTGAAGGCGGAGACGGGCGAGAAGCTGTTGCCGTCCTTCATGCGCTTGGCCGGCGTGAGGGCCTCTTTGTCAACGCCCCACTTGTTGGCCAGCCATCGGCCATAGCCCAGATAGCCGCAAGCGAGCACCGCCGCGGCCACAACCATGAGCAAAACTCCGTTCATTACATTTCCTCCTCTAAAAAGAACTTCCCAGACATAAAAAATGAGGGCCGTCGGTTGCGCTCGACGGCCCTCATCTTCATCAGCCGCCCGTTATCGTACGGGCTAGCTGTATGTGCTAACCCGCATCAGATAATTACTACGCTGATAATGTTTAGCTGATGCGTGAACATGTCTAAGAAATCCTCTTCGATCATGATGTGAACGATCCGTGCGTGTTCACATCCCCCAGTGGTTGAAAAGGAGTATGAAACTTTAGTTACCTAAAGTCAACGCAAATATGTAATGAATTTTCAGCTTTTTTTGAATTTCTTGGTATAAAACGCCACTGACCTCGGACTTTACCCGACAAAAGTTTTTGCATGAGAGTTGCCCCTCGGGAGCGGGCGGGCGTATACAAGGTTTCCTGCTCTACAGTCCTGCTCGCACGGAGAGCACATTAAGTGCTCTCCGGCTCGTGCGGAACTC
>ENA-ORTD01000708-ORTD01000708.1-human-gut-metagenome-genome-assembly--contig:-NODE-708-length-28351-cov-3.811422_pt1 | contig 28351 bp, 30 predicted proteins | sample MGYA00241907_ERZ509178 | MGnify/ENA primary metagenome ERZ509178 (study PRJEB26280, sample SAMEA2338793) | human gut metagenome | biome: human gut; feature: human-associated habitat; material: faeces...
TATGATAATTTAGAGCGTTTTTTCTTTAAACCCTACGTTAATTTAGAGCCCCTTTATAAATAACTTTAGATAAAAAATACCTACTGCCATATTGGTTACACAGTAGGTATTTTTCTTATCTTTTTATTTAGCCGCATCCAGCATCGTACTGTCTTCTCCACACAATGCTTCAAAGTCTTTTGTAAAGACATCAACAGCAATTCTTGCGGCATCTACTTTAATCAAGCCTTCAATGACATCCGGAGCAATCGTACTAGCTCCTAACCCATACTTCGCCAATTCTAGCACCTGTTGGGAATTTTTAAAGCTTGCGGCTAGTAATTCAGTTTTTAAACCGGCCTTCTTCAGCATATCATGAATATCTTTAGCAACCTGAATACCATTGCTGCCAAGATTATCAATACGATTGACATATGGTGCTACATAGGCAGCTCCGGCTTTCCCTGCCAAATATCCCTGCATTTGATTATAAATAGCTGTTCCTGTTACATTTGCATCTTCTTTGGCCAACAGACGAATTGCCTTTAAGCCTTCCGGTACCACCGGCACTTTAATAAAGGTATTTTCCCCAAGCACTTCTTGAATCTTATGCGCCTCTACCACCATATCCTCTGCTTTGGCGGAAATGACTTGTACATGTAAATCCGCATCCTTCCCAATGAAAGCACGAATTTCTTTCAATACCTCAAATGGATTGCGTCCAGTCTTTTTCAAAATGGTAGGATTGCAAGTGACCCCATCCACCGGATATACCTCATAAATTTTTTTAATCTCCTTAAGATCTGCGTTATCTACTAAAATTTTCATGTTATTTTCTCTCCTTATTCCTTAATAAATTGTTGGATGCCATGGGTTTGGGCAATGGCATAAAATTGTTCCATTTGTTCATTTGTATACAGCTTAGGATTTTCATCAAAACAATATTCCATATCCAGATAGCTATATTTGGCTTTTGCTAATGGATTGTAATTTAACAGTTCATAGCACACCTTGGAATAGCAATTGCTGATAAAGGTGGAAATAGCCGCAATGTTGTCTGGTGTAGCGGTAAGTTTAGGAATCAATGGTGTACGTATGGTTACAACATCTTTTTTCTCACTCTGTAACAGAAAGGCGATGTTTTCTTTGATTTGCTTATTGTCAACACCAGTATAGCTTTTGTGCAAAGCACTGTCAAATACTTTCAAATCCACGTAAATCTGATCAAGATATGGCAATGCCTGTTGGATGATTTCCCAATTTGTATAAAAGGAAGATTCAATTGCCGTATGCAGCTGCTTTTTCTTGCATTCTTTTAAGATCTCAATCAAAAATTCGTGCTGTAAGAAAGGTTCTCCACCGGAAATTGTAATACCGCCTTCCCTTTGAAAAAAGACTTCATCTTTTAATAGCTCTTCCATCACTTCTTCTACCGTATAACTGCGACTATCAAACTGCATCGCACGGGTAGGGCAGGCATCAACAATGCGTTCCCAATCTTCTTGCGCTTCTCGCTGTAGGCACACATGCTGCTGCTTTATGGTGACACCGCCATACTTGGCGCATTGTACACAACTGCCGCAATGCAAACATTTGTTTTCCATATATAAGACTTGCGGCTCTTTTTTTAAGCCTTCTGGATTTTGGCACCAGACACAGCGTAAGGGACATCCCTTTAAAAACAGCGTTGTCCGAATGCCCTTCCCATCATGTGTCGCAAAGCGTTTGATATCAAACACATTGCCTCGACATTCAGACGTTGTCATAGCTTGTTCGCGCAATGATTTCATTTTGCAGCTCACCTGCCAATTCGGTAAAATATGCCGTATAGCCAGCCACACGCACGGTCAAAGAACTATATTGTTCCGGATGTTTCTGCGCGGCCAGTAAATCTTCTTTTCGCACCACATTGAATTGTACATGTGGGATTTCTAACTCCACAAAGGAGCGCAAGAAATTCGCAAATTTTTGAATACCGGTGTCTGTCTTAAAGAAGTCCGGCAAGAATTTCATATTTAATAAGCCGCCATTGCTTGTTAAATTGTTATCGATACGAGATACAGATTTCAGCACAGCAGTAGGGCCTTTCAAATCTCTGCCATAGACCGCAGACATTCCACCATCGGCTAAAGGTGTCATAGATAAGCGTCCATCCGCACTGGCACCGACATTTTCTCCCATCGGCACATGCGCACTGACCGTATACATTCCACTATGATAAGGCCCTTTACGATAATTCGTATAAGAGCGCAGGCGCTCACGAAACTTTCTGGCCCATTTGATACCGAGTTCATCAACCCAAGCAACATCATTGCCATATTTCGGTACACGATTCAATAACATCTGGCGCATGACTTCCTGTCCTTCAAAGTTGTTATATAGTGCATTTTCCAAATCCTTAGCCAAAAGGCGTTTTTCTTCAAAGACTAGCTGTTTGATAGCTGCCATAGAATCTGCCAAATTCGCTATCTGAATCATCTGAATACCGGATAAATTATAATGTGCACCACCGGCGGTAACATCCATGCCTTGCTTCATGCAATCATCAATAACACTGGACAAAAAAGGTGTTGGAAGAATATCGATATGCCCTTTTTCCACCTGTTCACAACAAGGAATCATGCGATCTTCAAAATGATACAGCATCTTTTCAAAAGCCGCTTCTAATTCTTCAAAGCTTTGATAAGTGCTTAGCGAACCATAATCAGGACCCATCTGTTTACCGGTTAATACATCAATGCCATGATGCAAGGTCAATTCCAATACTTTATTCATATTGAACATTGCCGCATCGCTCCACCCCAGATTATTGCCCTGTGTCGTTAATTCCACACAGCCGACTATGGCATAATCCATAGCATCTTCATGAGAAATACCAAGTTTCTCCATTTCTTGTATAATTGCCTGATCATTAAAGAATTGCGGCATACCACTGCCTTTTGCCACAACGCGAATGGCATGATGCAAGAGTTCATCTGAAGTATGGGTATGCAAGCGTACCGATAAATTAGGCTGAGGTAAGCCTAAATCTTCTTGTGCATCTAAGAATAGATGAGAAAGCTCATTAACATAATCATTTCCCGCTTCATCTACACCACCAATCGCAATATTGAAGCCAATCGGAAAACCGGCAAAATATTTTGCGCTGTGTTGATTGCGCAAATACACAATCTCATTAAATTTCAGCCATAAACATTCAATAATTTCCAAAGCTTTCTCTTTATCTAAACGTCCTTGTTTTATATCTTTTTCATAGTATGGATACAGCGTTTTATCCAAACGTCCCGGAGAAAAGCTACTAGCATTGCTTTCCATATGCAAAACCACAAACAGCATCCAAACAGATTGAACGGCCTCATGGAAAGATTCAGCAGGTTTTTCGCTCAATTTCTTACAAATTCGCGCAACTTCAAGCATATGTGAGCGATATGTTTCATCAGCAGTTGATGCACTTGATATTAACAGATCATGATAGCGCATATAGAATTTCTTTACGCCTTCCATGACTAAGATCACTGCCTCATAAAAAACTTTTTGTTCTTCCTTGCAAACAGTCAATTGCTGTTTTGCCTCCTCTAATAAACCGCTCGGCCCCTTTTCCAACCACTCTTTGACATTGGGACAAATATGCCCCTGGGCATGGTCTGTCTGATTGATTTTTACGACCTTGCCAATTGCAGATATTTCATCTCCACAGCGTTGTTTGACTACATCCTCTAAACTTTTTCCTCTCCAATAGGGAACGATAACCTCACGAAATGTTTTGATATCCTCAGGGCGTACATGAAACTTATCCTGTGGTCTGGTGGATATCGTTTCTAATTCTCGATCTACCCAGGAAATCCCGCTTTCCGGAAAAACAACCCCGTATCGAACACCCTTGGTACGATTCCCGACTATTAATTCTTCCTGTTCTACGCCGATTTCCAATTGACATAACGCATTGTACAAAGCATGTGCACGTTTCATGATGATAGGTTCTTGCTCATGTTCCTTATATGTCTGCGTAATGATCAGTGCCTGTTCAATGCTGACATAGCGAGGCTGATGAAGCATTTTTTCTTTTAACGTCGTAATTCTGCTGTTTTCCTTCAGATTCATTCACACATCCTCCTTATGCCTTCATTATAGTATGATTTTTCTTATTGTCAATCGTTTATTTATTACTTTTTATTACTTTTTATTGTTTTACTACAATAAAAAAGCTCTCTGATAGAAAGCTTCTTCTCTATCTTATGCATAGTAAAGCTGAAGATCATGTTCTGCGAATGCCTTACATACGTCTTTTGCTGGTTGTTGATTCGTAATCACTCCGGTAAAGTCTTCCAATTCCGCATAGGTATAATTTCCTAATTGGGTGAATTTCTCTTCCTCACACATCATATAGGAATTGCGGCTGCGCTTAATGATCGCCTTCTTCATCATACCATCGTTTGCCATATAAGTCATTACCGCATTCTCATGTACGTCCACACCAACAACCCCCATGAATGCTTTATCAAAGCGAAAATTTTTCACCATCTCCATAGCCAGGCTACCGATGAAACCATCCCTGCCATAATCCAATTCACCGCCAATGAAAATGACGCTCATATCACTTTTTACCAGAAGGTTCATAACATCCAACATGTTCGTCACAATAGTTATTTTCTTCGTTCCATTATTCAATAATTTCGCAAGCTCTATATTAACTGTAGAAATATCTAAAAAAATGATATCGCCATTCTGGATCATCGACATAGCTTTTTCTGCAATCCGCTGCTTTTCTGCAGTATGCACATGTTTGCGCTGTGCCGCAATCTTGCGATGCACATTTTCTTTCACCATGACTGCTCCACCATAGGCTTTTTTTAGTTGCCCTTTTTCTTCTAATGCTGTTAAGTCCTTACGAATCAGATCTTCACTTACTTGAAACCGTTCGCTTAGTTCTTTTACACGCACTTTTCCTTTTTCATGCAGCTCTTCCAATATCAATGCCTGGCGTTCCTCCACAAACATACGATCACCTCTTTATTTCCTTATCATTATACCATGATTATAAGAAACAATACGAATTAAGAAGATAAAATAATAAAAAGCAGGAATACATCCTACAAGTCTAAAAGTTTAACCTGTATAGTAGCAGTTCCTGCTTATGAAATTATTTATTTCTTACGATAAAACACACATGATTCATAAGGTCTTAACACCATATGTTTCATGATTGTACTGTTCGGATAATTACTTAATAAAACCTGATAACCTTTGATATCTTCAAGATTTATGTTAGCATTTGTATCATAAAAGTTATTTACAACCAATAATTCTTCATCTTTGTATACGCGACGATAAGCGAATATCTGTGGATCATCCTCCAACATTGCGACAAAATCTCCATCCTGTATAACTTTATATGTCTTACGTAATGCAATTAATTTCTTATAGTGGTAAAAGATAGAATCTTCATCTTTTAATGCGTTCTCTACATTGATCGTTTGATAATTATCAATGATAGGAATCCATGGTGTTTGCTCACTAAAGCCTGCATTTTTTTCCTTTGACCATTGCATAGGAGTTCTGGCATTATCCCGACTACGCTCCTGTAAAATATGATAAATGTCTGCTTCCGTTTTACCTTTTTCTTTCAGAATTTGGAAATAATTAATACTTTCAACATCCCGATACTGTGCAATATCTGTAAAATAAGCGTTTGTCATACCAATTTCTTCACCCTGATAGATATAAGGAGTACCACGCATGCAATGTAGTGCAGTTGCCAACATCTTGGCTGATTCTACACGATAAGTGCTATCATTACCAAATCTGGAAATAGCCCTTGGTTGATCATGATTACACCAAAACAGTGCATTCCAAGCATCAGCTTCTTGCATCCCTTTTTGCCATCTATTCAATAGTCTTTTTAATTCAAGGAAATCAAAAGGCATCAATTCCCATTTTTTCTTATCCTTATAATCTACCTTTAAATGGTGGAAAGTAAATACACTACTTAATTCATGCTGTTTTGCTCCGGAATATTTCACACAGTTAGCAAGAGTAGTTGAGCTCATCTCACCAACGGTCATGGAGTCTTCATCCTGTCCAAAGCTATTCATATTTAATTCTTTGATAAATTCATGTACCCGCGGACCATCTGTGTAAAACTGTCGGCCATCAAACGCATGAGGATCATCATCGTAACCAGCTTTAGAAATTAAATTTACTACATCAAAACGGAAACCATGTACGCCCTTTTCCCGCCAAAAATTAACAATATCCGCTAATTCCTTACGAACTTCAGGATTCTCCCAGTTTAGATCTGCCTGTGTGACATCAAACAAATGCAAATAATATTCATCAAGTGCTGGTACATATTCCCAAGCAGGGCCGCCAAATTTTGATTGCCAATTGGTAGGGAGTTCACCATCTTTTCTCCCTTTGCGAAAAATATAATAATTCTTATATTTAGGATCATTCTGTAAAGCTTTTTGAAACCATTCATGGGCCGTAGAAGTATGGTTAAATACCATATCCAACATAATATCAATCTTACGTTTTTTTGCTTCTTTACACAATAAGGTGAAATCCTCCATAGTGCCATAACGAGGATCGATGCGACGATAATCAGCTACATCATAACCATTATCTCTTTGTGGTGAAACAAACATAGCGTTAAACCAAATATAATCAATACCCAATTCTGCTAAATAATCTAATTTACTGATAACACCTTTTAAATCACCCCAACCATCTCCATTTGCATCACAAAATGATTTTGGATATATCTGATAAACAACTTTTTCTTTAAAACTCATTTTATTTCCTCCTATATAAACGCAAGCAATCCTGCTTCTTTTAACTGTACGATTTCATGCTGTTTTAGCATCTTAATTTTAGTTCCATCTGTAAAAACGACTGGTGAAATCAAAGATTTCCCCTGCTTTTTCACATAATCTAAATCGACTTCAACAATGATATCCCCCTGTTTTACATAATCGCCTACTTTTACTTTTGATTGAAAGCCTTCTCCTTGCAGATCAACGGTATCCATACCAATGTGCAATAAAATTTCTTTACCATTATCACAACGGATGCCATATGCATGTTTTGTCGGAAAAGCCACAATAATTTCCCCACTGAATGGTGCGACAACTTTCCCATCTATTAAATCAATTGCAAAGCCTTCTCCCATTGCACCAGATGCAAAGCCTTGATCTGCTACTTCACTGATTTCCATACATGTTCCACTCATTGGTGATAAAAATACTTCTGCTTCCCCTGATTGTACATGTTGCTCTTTTTGGTGTAATTTCTTTTTACCTACCACCAACGTTAATAAAAACGGTATAACGACAGCAGCAATCATGGCCATTATGAAAGCCATCCAATATTCTGATTTTATTGAAATGATGCCAGGCAAGCCACCAACACCGATACTAAATGCCTGTACGCCAAAGCCTACGGATATCACAGCAGCTACAGAAGAACCAATCATACCGCAAATTAAAGGGAAGCCATATTTAAGATTGACCCCAAATAAAGCGGGTTCCGTAACACCCAAATAGCATGAAATCATAGCCGGAATATTAATCTGCTGGGCTTTTTCATCCTGCTTTTGTAAAACGCTCATTGCTAAAACGCTTGAACCTTGAGCAATATTAGATAAAGCAATCATTGGCCATAAAATTGTTCCTCCAAACATACTAGTCAAAGTTGTATCAATAGCATTTGTCATATGATGCAGACCAGTCATCACAATTGGTGCATATATCAAACCAAATAAGGCTGCAAATACTACACCAAAAGAAGAAGTTAAACCTGTATATACAATATCAGCGATACCATTTCCAATTGTCCAACCAATAGGCCCCACAATCGTATGCGCAATGACAACTGCTGGAATTAATGAACAGAAAGGAACAACAATCATCGAAATAACTGCAGGACAATGTTTACGGAAAAACTTTTCTAGATAGACCAAGACAAAGCCAGCCATCATAGCTGCTATGACCTGTCCTTGATAACCAATCATTTGTACTTGTGCAAAACCAAAATCCCAAATCGGTATGTCCTTTGCAGCTGTATTGGCTACTTGAAACCCATTCAATAGCTGTGGGGATACCAAAGTTAGCCCTAGAACAATACCTAGCATCTGTGTTGTTCCCATTTTTTTCGTTATAGACCATACAATGCCCACCGGCAGCATATGGAAAACAGCTTCACCGATCAACCATAAGAAATTATAAACACCTTGCCAAAATGTTGCCGTTTCCGCTAATGTCTTACCATCAAACATAGCTATTTCTCCAATGATATTACGGAAACCTAAAATTAAACCACCACAAATAAGTGCTGGAATTAAAGGTGCGAATATTTCACCCAGCGCTCCCATGATGCGTTGCAATACCGTTTGATTTGATTTTGCTGAATCTTTTACTGCATCCTTAGAAACCCCTTCAATACCTGCATAAGCAGTAAATGCATTATAAAATTCACTCACTTCATTTCCGATAATGACTTGAAACTGGCCTGACTGTGTAAAGGTTCCCTTTGTACAAGGTAATGCTTCAATTTTAGCAATATCTGCTTTATTTGGGTCAGCTAAAACAAAACGCATACGTGTAACACAGTGAGAAACTGCTTTTATGTTTTCTTTCCCTCCAACATAGGTCAGCAGTAATTTTACATCTTCATTAAACTTTGACATAAAGACCTCCATCTATCTTCCTTTAATTTGTACGTACATGTCGTTAACACCATCAGTATAACTTGTACGTACATCTTTGTCAACCCCACTTGATAAACTATTTAAAAAAAGTAATCCTCTATATGGAAGATTACTCTATGAAGCATATCTCATACCGTCTTCATTCGTCTAGCAAAATCTTTAAAACGAAATTTATCCGGGCGATGACGAGATGAAGTAAACTGAAATATCCTTGCATCGTCAAGATACGTATAGCTTTCAACATTCACAACCATATCATAGCCATGCAAATCCAATACTTGCTCATCTAACCCTGTCACATTTTGGCATGTAATTTCTTTATTTGCATATGCGATTCGTAAACCTAATGTTCCTTCAATATATGCATATAATGAATTCTTTGCCACATCTTCTGAAATATCTTTCACGATTTGCGCATTGATAAAGTCAGTATCTAAAATAATAGCTTCACCATCTACCTTACGCACCCTCTGAATTAACCATACTTTATCTTTATCCTGCAAGTTAAGATTCTTTTTTATGCGCTCATCTGGTAATATTTTTTCAAGACAAATCACTTCTGTTTCCACCGTAGAACCTAAGCTTTCTTGCAATTCCTTGAAACTTACAACACCAGAAACAGGAAAATCATAGCGGTTTACATCTAATACGATACTGCCACGCCCTTTTGATTTTTGAATATAACCATTCTGTACCAAAAGATTCAACGCTTTACGAATCGTATCGCGTGAGGCATTATATAGTTTCATTAATTCATGTTCTCCTGGTAACAATGCTCCAGCAACATATTCTTTACTATCAATTTTATTTAAGATTTCACGATAAATCATTTCATATTTTGCCATTTTCACACCTCTATTGCTTTCATTTTAACATGTACGTACAATCATTTCAATTTTCTTTTTGCGTCTTTACGAAAGAAAAAGCCATATTCTTTAGCGAATACAGCTTACCATATTACTTTACGATGACATCATTACCATCTATCTGTTCCTGTTGTTTAGCCTCATCACCGGCAATATCCAAAATTTGTTCACCATTTCTTCCATACCGGCGTACGATGCGCTTATAGTATAAGATTGTATAAAAGTTTGCAATCGCATCCAGAATCAATAAAAAGCTGAAACAATTATGTAAGAGTTTATCTTCCATGTTCACTAAGATCAAAACCATACCGATGAGCAAAGGTGCAATAGCAAATCCTAAGTTCACCTTCCATTGTGCATCTTGCAGGCGGAATAAATTCATGGAATATTGTAAACGCAACGTACTGTCTAAGACAACCAAACCACTTAATACGATAGGATAATTATCTACGATCACACTTGGCTTACATGCGATTATCACACCGGCCAACAAATACAAGACGCCGAATGAAAAACTGAATTCATTTGGTTTTAAATAATCTTTCTTAAAGAAATACACCAGTATTTGAAACAACCCGACAAGGGCGACAATGATACCGGCAATCATAAAGAAGTTTAAATACTGTTCCTTTGAAATACTGTAGGATAAGACAGAAAATATCAGATAAAAGATTGATAACACTAATAATTTCCAATTTTCAATTTTAAAATTCATAGAACTTCCTCCATTTTCTATTTAGTTTGGCTGCTTTTTGGCTTTCCACAAGGAAAGATAATCGCATAGAAAGAATAACACCGGGATAAAGACGAAGAAAAGAGCAAGTATCACAAAGTTTGAAGGCAATGCCAGACTTTTCATCGTATACACGATGATGGTCCCAAAGATTTTGTTACCTTTTTCATAGAAATGTGCCTCTTTCTATCCTTGGCATTATTATATCACATTCTCATGTTTATGATATTTTTATTCAGACACTATTCAATTCACTATGCGATTAAGAAAAAATTAATGCCTCTATGTTGCATAGACAAAAAAGAAACTGCGCTTACAGTTTCTCGATTGGTTTACGTTCTGCCTTTAAATTATGTGTCTTTTGGCTTCTTTTTGCCAATTCTTCATTCACTTCTTCTAGGGTGATATCCTGATCGACCATCAATACTAACAGATGATACAATAAATCACTAAGTTCATTGATCTTATCCTCTTTTTGTTGCGCAAGCGTCGCAATGATTACCTCACTGCACTCCTCACCAACCTTTTTCAGAATTTTTTCAGTTCCCTTGTTAAATAAATAGCTGGTATAAGACCCTTCTTCTCCATGCGCTTTACGCTCTTTTATGGTTTCATATAAGACATCTAACTCTTTCATAGCTCTTCTCCTTCTACATTCCGATAAAAACAGCTGTAATGACCGGTATGACAAGCTGCCCCTGTCTGTTCTACAAGTAACAGCAATGTATCGTTGTCACAATCCACACGAATATCTTTCACATGTTGGTAATGTCCGCTGGTTTCACCTTTTAGCCATAATTCCTGACGGGAGCGACTCCAATACGTAGCAAAACCGCTTGTTATTGTTTTTAGCAAACTTTCTTCATTCATATAGGCCAGCATCAACACTTCTTTGGTCGTAACATCCTGTACGATGACCGGTACTAAGCCATTGCCTTTCGCAAAATCAATCTCTATCATAAACGCACCGCAATTCCTTTCTCTTTTAGATAACGCTTGACCTGAGGCACACTCACTTCACCATAATGAAACATGCTGGCAGCCAATGCGGCATCTGCGGCATCTTCATCAAAAACTTCAACAAAATGCTGTAAGCTGCCACAACCACCGGATGCAATCACCGGAACATCAACGATATCCCGAACCGCCTTACACAGCGCAATATCAAAGCCTTGCTTTGTACCATCGGCATCCATACTGGTTAATAAAATTTCCCCTGCTCCCAATTCTACTGCCTGCTTGACCCATGTTAAAAGATCCAAGCCGGTATCTACTCGACCACCATTGACATATACATTCCAGCCACTACCATCTTGGCGCTTCTTTCCATCAACCGCTAAGACGATACACTGATTGCCGAAAATGGCAGCTCCCTCCTGAATCAGCTTGGGATTCTTCACGGCTGCTGAATTCAAAGAAACTTTATCAGCACCTGCTAATAACATCTTGCGAATATCCTCAACACTGCGAATACCGCCGCCAACCGTGAAGGGAATAAAAATAGCACTGGCTACTTTTTCCACCACTTGCACCATGGTATCACGCTGTTCATGGGTCGCCGTAATATCAAGAAATACTAATTCATCCGCGCCTTGTTCATAATAGGATTTTGCTAATTCTACAGGATCGCCGACTTCCTTTAATCCGACAAAGTTGATGCCCTTTACCACACGGCCATCCTTGACATCCAAACAGGGGATGATACGTTTTGTATGCATAGCTATTCCTCCTTACAAAGGGCTAATGCCTCTGGTAATGATAAGGTTTTGGCATACATCGCCTTTCCGGTGATGGCACCATATATACCCAATTCTTTTAAGGCCTGTATATGGGTGATATCTTTGATTCCTCCTGAGGCAATGACATTAATAGAAACACTTTCCTTTAACTTCTTTAACATTTCCAGATTAGGTCCCATCATGGTTCCATCCTTGGCAATATCGGTCACAATAATCGTTTTTACTCCTAGTGCTTGCATTTCTTTTGCAAATGTCAGGTAGTAAAGCTTTGATTCACTTAACCATCCTCTGCCACATACATAACCATCACGACAGTCAATACCAACCGCAATATGTGCTTGATAGCGCTTAATGGCTTGTTTTAGGAAAGTGCGATCTTCAATAGCAGCAGTACCTAAAATAACGCGCTCCACACCATGTTCCAAATAATATGCCACATCCTCCATGCTACGAATACCACCGCCGACTTCTACCGGGATATGTAAGGAAGCAGCGACCTCACAAATCGGTTGCTGATTACACTTTTCTCCCTTCTTAGCACCATCTAAATCCACCATATGCAAGTATTGGGCACCTTCTTTTTCAAAGGTCTTTGCGAGATCTAAAATATTGTTTCCGACCTGTTCCTGCTTGTTATAATCGCCTTGATATAAACATACAGGCTTTTGTTCAATGATATCAATTGCTGGTAAAATGATCATGCAAATTCCTCCTTGAACCAACGTAATATGTTCAATCCATCTTCTCCGCTTTTTTCCGGGTGAAACTGTGCTCCTAAGATATTATCTTTACGTACAAGTCCCGGTATCTTTAAGCTGCCATAGCTGGAATATCCTAAGATATCTTCAGGGTGATAGTTCTGTGCATAATAGGAATGCACGTAATAAACAAAAGGAGCTTGACTCAGTTTATCGAAAACGGAAGCCTTTTGCATTGGTTCTAACAGATTCCAGCCGATATGTGGAATCTTTACATTCGAATCTTGCATTTTTACGATACTGCCTTGTAAAAAGCCTAAACCTTTTGTGTACGTACCTTCATAACTATCTTCAAACAACGCCTGCATACCAAGGCAGATTCCCAATAATGGTTTCTTTTTCCGCAGCACTTCTTCTTGTAGTACAGGCAATAAACCTAATTCTTTTAAATGTTTCATACAATCGGGAAAAGCTCCTACACCCGGTAAAATCAATTTATCTGCTTGTTGTATTTGGGCTGCTTGATTGGTAATGATGCAGGCAGCGTTCAAATGATGCAAAGCGTTTTCTACGCTATGCAAATTGCCCATGCCATAATCAATGATGGCAATCATTCTAACATCCCCTTTGTACTAGGCAAAGCATCCCCTATTACCTGTGTGGCTTGCCCTAATGCGCGTCCTAAGGCTTTAAAGATAGCTTCTACCTTATGATGATCATTTGTTCCATAGAAAACATTCACATGTAAGGTAATTCCTGCCTGAAACGCAAAAGCACGTAAGAATTCTTCAACCATTTCACAGGAGAAAGTGCCAATCGTATCGCGTTTTAATTCACAATGGTATACCAGATAACTACGTCCGCTGATATCCAAGCTAACATTCGCCAAGGTTTCATCCATGGGCAGATTCATAGAGCCATAGCGTGCTATTCCTCGTTTATCCTTTAGCGCCTGCTTTACACAGCTGCCTAAGATGATACCGCAATCTTCAACGGTATGGTGATCACATACTTCTAAATCTCCTTTTGCTTGCATGGTAATATCAAAACCAGAGTGAAACGCAAGCAATGTCAACATATGATCAAAGAAGCCAATACCGGTGGCAATAGCAGCCTGTCCGCTGCCATCCAAGTTGACCTTGCATTGAATGTTTGTTTCTTTTGTTGTCCGTACTTCTTCAGCCAATCTCATAGGTATCCTCCTTATCAAATGCTACTAGCAAATTTTTTATGCATGCATTTTCTTCTTTACTGCCAATGGTGATACGAAAACTATCATCGTTCGCATAATTTCGTATTACGATGCCATGTTCCTGCAAACGTTTTAACATTGCTTGTTTGCGCTGACTGCGACCATATAAATAATTGGCCTGTGAAGGATAAAAGGTGATGGTCTGCAGATTTGCTAATGCTTGATAGAGCTTATCACGTTCTTCACAAATCGATTGTATCAATGGTTGATATCGTGAAGCATGGCGCAATACAACCGCCCCTATCTTCTGATCAACGCTTGATATATTATAAGGCACAATATGCGGCCGCAAGGTTTGCATCATCGCTTTATTACCAATCAAAAAGCCTAAGCGCACACCAGCTAAGCCATAGGCCTTGGATAATGTACGAGTTACATACAGATTGGTATAATTGCTTGTTTCCTTAAGCATGCTGTCACGTGCAAATTCCGCATATGCTTCATCGATGACAACCGGTATACAAGGAAAAGCATCGACGATCTTTAACAGTTCTTGATTGGACAGGGCATGTCCGCTGGGATTGTTAGGATTTGAAAATAAGATCATGTCCACGCGCTGTTCACGTCCTTGTTCAATGAAAGCATCGACATCAAAACGACCATCCGCATCAGTCACAAACTTGACTACCTGCGTCTCTTGCATGCCGGCATAATAATCATACATGGAAAAATCCGGTTGTAAGGTATATAGTTTCTTATCTTTCCCCAGGAAATATTGAATCAGAAACCCAAGCATTTCATCACTGCCGTTACCAGCCAATATGCAAGCAGCATCCAGCTCCATGACTTTGGCATACGCTTCAATCAGCTCTTTACTTGTTTCATCCGGATAGCGATGAAAGGAAAGCTTGCTGAGTTCATGTAACACTTCCTTGCGCAATGCTTCATCAAGATCACAATACAATTCATTTGCATTCAACATGATCTTGCCATTCTCTTTAGGAGGTGCATAGGTTTCTACCTGTTTCATTTCTTCAACCTCACCTTCACGGCATTGGCATGCGCATCCAGATTTTCCTGTTGTGCCATACAAATAATATGATCGCCATATGCCTGAATAGCTTCTTCACTATATTGTAAATAACTACTCTTCTTAATAAAACTATCTACCCCTAAGGCACTTGAGAAGCGAGCAGTACCACTGGTAGGCAAGACATGATTGGTACCACCATAATAATCTCCAACACTTTCACAAGTGTAGTAGCCTAAGAACACACTGCCGGCATGACGCACTTCATGAAGCAGTTGCATGGGCTGCTTTACCATTAGCTCTAAATGTTCCGGGGCGATAGCATTGGCAATTTCCACACATGCAGATAAGCTTGCACAACAAATCGCTGTACCATAATTTTTTAAGGATTGCTCAACAATTTCGCGTTTCGGCAAGACAGCCGTTTGCTTGACTAACGCTTTGTTCACATTCTCCAATAGTTTTGAAGATGTTGTCACTAAGATTGCACTGGCCATTGGATCATGCTCTGCCTGGGATAGCAAATCAGCTGCTACATAAGCCGGATTAGCATCCGCATCCGCGATGACTAAGATTTCACTAGGACCGGCAATCATATCAATATCCACTTTGCCATAAACCAGTTTTTTAGCAGCTGCCACAAAGATATTACCGGGGCCAACAATTTTATCCACTTTTGCGATGGTTTCTGTTCCATAAGCTAATGCGGCAATGCCCTGAGCACCGCCAACCTTATAGATTTCTGTTACTCCTGCTAATTTTGCGGCTGCGGCAATATTAGGATGTAAAGTTCCCATCTTGGATGGTGGTGTAATCATGACAATTCGCTTTACTCCGGCAATACGTGCGGGAATGGCGTTCATTAAAACGCTGGAAGGATATTGCGCCCGGCCTCCGGGAACATAGATGCCCACACTATCCAGAGGTAAGACACGCTGTCCCAAATAAATGCCCTTAGCTTTTTCAAGCAGATAGCCATGCTGTTTCTGTGCATTATGGAAATATTCAATATTCGCTTTTGCCTGCCTCATGCTTACAACAAAGTTTGGATCTGCTTGGGCAGCCGCTTCATTGATCTCTTCTTCCCTTACTCTGTAATCTTCTAAATCAATGCCATCAAACTGTTTGGTATACCGCCTGATGGCCGCATCTTTTTCCTTTTTCACCGCATGTAATATTTCCGTAACCTTTAAGATTACTTCCGTGCTGATATCCTCACTGCGGCTATCTAAGTATTCTCGTAATTTTTCGTGATCGTTTGGATCAATTTGTCGTAACATCATTCTCACCCAAGCTTTCTTTTAAATCCTCTAATACTTGTGAAATCTCTTTTCGCTTTAATTTAAAGCTCGCTTTATTCACAATCACTCTGGCACTGATTTCACATACCGTATCAAATACCACAAGTCCATTTTCTTTTAACGTCGTACCGGTTTCCATAATATCGACAATACCATCGCAAAGTCCTAAAAGCGGTGCCAATTCCACACTGCCATCAATCTTGATCAGTTCCACATCCATGCCTTTCGCTAAGAAATACTTCTTTGCGATATTAGGATATTTGGTGCCGATCTTGACATGTCCAACTTTATCAAAAGGACTTTTTCCTTGTAATCCGGCAACGATAAACTTACATTTTCCGATTCCCAGATCCAGCATCTCATAATAATCCTTATCGCCTTCTAACAGCGTATCTTTCCCAACTACACCAATATCTGCTACGCCATGCTGAACATACGTGATACAATCATTTGCTTTCACAAGGAAATACTGCACATCCTTTTGCGAATCCTGAAAAACCAGCTGTCTGCCTTTATTTTTTAAGCTTTCTATCCCATAACCGCTTTTTTCCAACAGTTTGATGGTTTCTTTCTCTAATCTTCCTTTGGTTAATGCAATCGCAATGCTCATCGTACATCCTCCTTAATCACACAGACATCCTCATACGCCTCATCCTGCAACAATTCCACAATATGGTCCTTGCGCAATTCTTTTGCCTTTTGCAAAGCTTTTACTTTTGCCTTCATTGGATAACATAACCTAACACTTGGCTGCTTCGTCGCTACTTTTTCCAAGACCGGTAATACATAATCTAATTTTACGGAAAAGCCAATTGCCGGCATCGGACTGCCGAATTTTTCTGCCAAGGTGTCATAGCGTCCTCCACTTAAAACACTGGTTCCAATGCCTTCCACAAAGCCTTCAAATAATAAACCGCTGTAATAATTCAAATGCGGTACTTTACCTAAATCAAAGGTAATATGTTTTTCATAACCTAATTCTTTTAATTGATCATATAACTCCTTCAAACCGGCAATGATGGCTCTAAGCTTGGGATGAAAACAATAAGGCAATGCTTCTTTTAACACCTCTACATCCCCACACAACCATGGCAGCTGTAGAAAGAAAGTCTGTACTTCCTCACTCAGCGCTAAAGATTCTAAAAAAGAACTCAATTCACTCATACTTTTACGATCAATCAAATCAGCCAGTGTTTTTATATCTTCTTCATCTAAATGTAAATCGCTGCATGCGCTATGGAAAAAATTGATATTGCCTAATTCTAGGGTATATGCATCTTGTTTCAGTTTCTCCATGACTTCACATGCACAAACAAGAATTTCCAGATCACTTTCTTCGGCACTCTGTCCCAACAATTCAATACCACAATCGGTTACTTCATTGCGCTTACCGGCAAAAGACTCCTTTACTTTATAAACGTTCGCGCAATACTGAAAACGAAACGGCGGCTTTTGATCCTTAAAACGCGTTGTGGCAACACGAACGATCGGTACGGTCATATCCATGCGAAGTGTTAAAATACGACCATTATGATCAAAGAATTTATACATCGACTCATCTTTTACGTTATCAAATCCAACCTGATATGTTTGGTAAAATTCAATAGATGGAGTAATGATTTCTTTATAGCCGTAACTATCAAATACAGCCTCGATTTCCTTCTGCAATGCTTTTTTTACACTGCATTCACCTAAAATCAAATCTCTTGTCCCTTCTGGTATGGCAAATTTTTTCATGTTTGTTCCTCCCTTGCTATCTTTCTATCCGTATGCATCTAGATATGGATAGCATGCATCGCTTTATACAAAAAAAGCTTTCATCCAAAGGACGAAAGTTACCTTACGTGTTTCCACCTTAGTTCATTGATGCCTCACAGCACCAACCTCTTCGAGTACCAACATACTCTAGCACGATAACGGGTGCAGGGTCATTTCCGATTTCAGCTACTGAAGTTCCCTGAAACTGCTCCAAGATGTGTTCGTGAATAGTTATGCATATCTTTCTTCCACCAATGAAAGACTCTCTGTCATGTTCCCTAAACCTACTATTTCTTTTCGACGCATTCATATTCTATATCTATCTTACTTCCAAGGAATGTAAATGTCAATCATTATTTTGAAATATTTTCATTTAATCTATGAAATTAATTTACATACTGTATTCCGTTTACTTCCTTTACCTCCCCTTTAAACCATAAAATGATGTTTCTGCGAATGGAACTTATATTATGAATATCCTTCGATAATATAGAAATTCCAATGGTACCCATGCTATAGCAAAATGAATATACCATACGATTTCTGTATTAAAACAGTGAATGCTTTATTGTTATAAAAACCATAAACCCTATCATAAACATAGAACCTAAAAAAAACCATTCCTCCTTATGACGAAATGGTTCTCTTAGGTTTTACCGCCTTTTCTCTGATGATCGTTTCTATGATGCTATTACAAATGAGACTAGTTATTGTTCACTTTCTCTGTTACTTCTTCTTCATATGTATCCAGCAGCCTTCGTGCTTCTTGTTCATCCTCACAGCCAAAATATGCCAATGGATAACATATCCCATGTATCTGATTCAAAAAAATCTTACCAGCCAATTCCATAGGGCCCCCATATTTTGCACAGCGAATCGCTGCACGATAAACAGCAGGTTCATCCAGTGCGAACACATCCTTATCACAAGGAGCATCATCACAATCCCAACAGCCAGCAATACCTTTTTCCTTGCAACAATGCTGTTGATAACAACCTGTCTTCTGCATATGCCTTGCCAGTGTTGGATCATTGGATTTACAGCCTTTGCAAAACCAAGCATCTGCACAAAGCGCACATGCCTTTCCGCAATACCCCAGATTATTCCTTACATCCTTTTCATTCATTCGTGTTACCTCTGTCTTATATCGTTATGCATTTGTTATCTTTATTATAGCATAGGCGATAGATAAAGTAAGCCATTTACTCAGCTTTTTTCATCATTTAAAAACTGTTTCAGCGTAATTAAAAAGTCACAGAAGGTTTCCTTTTGTTCATTTGAAAGACTACGAAAAAACTGGATGATCGCAACTTCTTTTTCATCTACCTCCATTAGCTGTTTTTCTTCCATACCACACCACTCCTTCGTTTTATATAGTATAGATTTCCTTAGCAGTTGTCCATAGATAATCTGCTATAAATAGCAGATTCTACATCCTATTCACCATAATTTCTGATAATTTTACAAAAATTGTAAGTTCTTAGAATAAAAAAGCTTTTTCATAATTTTATAACTATATGAAAAGAATATAGGACATGTAGAATCTTTTAGGCTCTAAGCTTTAAAGCTTGAAACATTGAATAATTTTTCTAGCTCTCTAAAGTGCTAATGAATACATCTGGTTATACTAGACATATCGATGTTTCCATAAAAAAGAAAACAGCGCCGTTGGCACTGTCACTTAATTAGTTTGCGAATCTGTTTGGCTGTCTGAATAAAATCCTTCTTCCCACAAGCATTTAATCCATCCAACAAGGCCATATACTCCAGCTCATCCTTTTCCTTAACAATACGATGTGGATTATGAAATTCCGGAATTAATAAAATCTGATTCATATTAATTTCCAACGTCAAACAGATATGGGTTAGTATATCTAATGGCGGCTGTGTATTCCCAGTCACATAAGACGAAATCGAACGTTGTGTAGAACCTACGATTCCCGCTAATTCTGATTGTGTCATATGTTTCCGTGCTAACCCTTCTTTGATCGCATAACCAATTGCTTGGTTGATCTCCGTTGTTTTTGCCATACTCCCACTCCTTAAGTATGTACATTATAAAATATTTTGATTAAACATTCTCTACGATACCAAAATAAAGAGTATTATCGTCTATTTATTTTTACAAATCCACTATAATGTATATTTTTTAGAAAGATTGTGTATATCTGCATAATTTTGCTACGCCTCACTCCTTCTTTCATGGTATACTGAATGCAAAGAAAGAAGGTGCATTATGGAGTTTTTTAAAACCTATCACGAAGTTGTGATGAAGGCGATGGAAAATGCCACAAAAACCAATGAAGATGCCATTGAAAAAGGCGCAAAACTGATGGCAGATGCTGTCCAAAATGGTCATACCTTATATACCTTTGGAACAGGCCATTCCCACATGATCGGTCAGGATGTGTACGCAAGAGCTGGTGGTTATGCAAAAATTTATCCAATCGTTGAGATTGAGATGACTTTGGCAACCCATCCTACCAAGAGTACCCATGTGGAACGTACGGCGGCTTACGCTGATGTATTGGATGTGTTATATCACATTGAAGATGGAGATGTCATCATCGCCACAAGCAACTCCGGACGTAATCCTTTGGTGATTGAGTATATGATGCGTGCAAAAGCAAAAGGTGCTAAGATTATTGCGATTACTTCCTTATCTCATTCAAAGACGATCAAAAGCCGTCATGAGAGTGGCAAGCGTCTGTTTGAGTTAGCTGATGTTGTCTTAGATAATGTCGCTCCTTATGGCGATGCCGGAGTGGATATTGATAAGGAAACACGTATGGGGCCAATCAGTACGCTGACCGGATGCTATCTGGCACAATTGCTGATGGGATGCTTTGTGGAAGATTTGAAACAGCGTGGGGTAGATGCTCCCGTGTTTAAATCCAGTAATATGGATGGAGCAGACGCCTATAACCAAAAGCTGTTTGATGCCTACGTTATTAAAAAGTAGAATGCTTTGCAGGTAACAGATTCTCTGGGAGATTGAAAAGCGATTTGATCTTTACCTACATTGAAAACTAAATAGAAAAGCTGGTTGTAGACAGTAAGTGAATCCCTTGTCAAAGGAAAATTATTTCGGTAATACACTTATGAACCAGCTTTTTTTGTATGCTTTTTTTGTTTAAACGATGCATGCCTTAAGCATGAAAGACAAGATAGGCGGCCCCAATCAATCCACAATCTTCATCCAATTGTGCTTTTACCACCTTCACATTATCTTTTAAGGCATCATATACTTTTTCTTTCACACGTGCTTCCATCTCTTCGATAAAGCCCTCTATCTTTAATGCTACACTACCGCTTAAGACAAAGATATCCGGATCTAAAACAGCGTAGAACGTCGCCATTAAATTTGCCAAATATTCCTTAGCATCCTCCATGATCTGCATTGCTGCCACATTGCCCTGTTTTGCCAAATCATTGACTTCACCGGCATGCGCAACCGTTAAACCGGCTTCTTGTGCACGTTTGGTAATGGCAGTACCACTGGAAATAGATTCAATACTGCCTTTCTTTAAATCCCCTTGCGAAGGTCCATCTTTCCAAAAGATACAATTCGCAATTTCTTGGGCAAAGCCCCGGGCACCATGGAAAAGCTGTTTATCAATGGCTAAACCAGTACCGATACCTGTCGATATCGTTAAAAACTGTACATGCGAATATCCTTTTCCTGCCCCGATTGCAGCCTCTGCCAAACAAGCCAGATTTGCATCATTTTCTAAAATAACCGGCACTTGACACACTGTGGATAACTCCTTGGTAAGCGGAAGATGATGCCAGCCAGGAAGATTGGGCGGAGTTAAGACTACCCCATGTACCAGATCCAAAGGCCCCGGGCAAGATACGCCAATCCCTTTTACCGTATGTCCAAAAGCGGCAATCGTATCTGCTATCCTTTGAAACGTGATAGCAGGATGAAGGGGATCTGTCGCAAACTGTTCGCGTTGTAAAACTTCATAAGCTTCATTAATCAGTGCTACTCTGGTATTTGTACCACCGATATCAATACCCACTGCATAATTCATAAATTTACCTAGTATAAGAACATCCTTCCTATACCTATCCTTTCATTCATATTTTTTAAGTTGTACTGCCTGTTTATAAGGATTCCTTTAAAAGCTGTACTAGCGATATCCTTCTTGTGCATGTGCCACCTGCATCAGCCAAAGTATGCTTTTAGTCGTAGCATTTAACATCCAGCAAAGCATCTATCTACAACCAAAGTATGCTATATCGCAATTGACAAAAACCTCACCAGTAGCGCACAACATCCATCACAGCACTTAAACAGACATCTTTCACTAAGAAAAAAAGGGGACTTTCATCCCCAAAGCAGATTATTCGTAATAGCACTTCACTTTGTCGTTGGAGTTGAACAAGCGAATTTTTTCTTCGACTACTTTTCCACAAGCTTCCATTGCGTCTGGATAGATTTCCAGTGGTTCGCGATAGCCTGGATTTTCTGCCAATGTCTTACGGCACTGAGTATAGAAAGCAACCTTGATATCGCTGGAAATATTGATCTTGCAAATACCATTTGCTACAGCTGCCGCAATTTCTTCATCCTTGTTACTAGATCCACCATGTAATACCAATGGTACATCTACCTGATTTGTAATGTCTTTTAAGATGTCAATGCGTAATTCTGGTTTCATATCTTTTGGATAAATACCATGTGCGGTACCAATTGCTACAGCGAAAGTATCAATACCCGTATCTTCAATAAACTGTTTTGCTTCTTCAGGCACGGTATAGATAACACCTTCCGTTCCACCTTCAATAGAATTGCCGGTAGTACCAATGGTTCCCAATTCAGATTCTACGGATACATTTACGATATGTGCAGTTTCTACAACCTTCTTTGTAATAGCTACATTTTCTTCATAAGGCAGCTTAGATGCATCGATCATAACCGAAGTCATGCCAGCACGGATGGCACGTACAGCAGTTTCATAAGAATCTCCATGATCAAGGTGGATACATACCGGTACATCTGTCTGTGCTGCCTCATAGATCATTGCCTGAATCTGTGCATCTCCCACGAAGTTAAATTCATCTGGACTCATTTCCAGGATAACCGGACTCTTTAATTCTTTCACTTTCTTCATTACAACCTTTAACAGCTGGTCTGAACCGATATTGAATGCAGGTACAGCAAAGTGATTCTTCTGTGCGACTTTTAATAAGTCTTTCATATTCATTAACATAAGTTTTCGCTCCTTTTTCCCTTACAGGGATTTCCCTTGTGATTTTGATAGTTTGATGTAATGCTTAATGATTTCCTGACTGTCTTTTTCAACCTGATGCATCATTACCCAGTAATTGATGTCAGGGTCTTTTGCTAACTGTTGTTTGATACTTGCGACATTGGCATTCATGAAGTCACAGCCAACGTTGATTTTATTAATACCATATTGAACACAATTTTCTATATTCTGATCCCCTGAGCCACTGCCGCCATGCAGCACCAATGGCATTTTTGTTAATGCTTTGATTTCTTTTAGACGTTCAAAGTCAAATTCCGGCACATAGCCTTTTGGATAGTTGCCGTGTGATGAACCAAAGGAGATGGCTAAGGCATCCACTCCGGTTTCTTTGGCAAAACGCAATGCCTGTTGTGGATTGGTTTTCATATCCTCATTCGTAAAGTTATCCCCTGCGCTTGCGCCCATGCAGCCGATTTCCCCTTCTACACTGGCGTCAAACTGTTTGGCGAAGTCAACGATTTCACGCGTCATGCGGATATTGCCTTCTAGATCATAACGTGAAGCATCGACCATAACACTGCTGTAACCATCTTGCAGAGCTTTTTTTAACAGCCCGACATCTTCACCATGATCGAAGTTTAAGGCAACTTCAACACTGGCACGGTTTGCTAGCAGCTTAACGATTGGCGCAATCAATGCACTGTCACAATGATTGACCATATGCTCCTGAACAATGTTAACAATGATTGGAGCACGCAGCTCTTGTGCTGCGTTGATAACGGCACGCGCCGTTTCAATATTAAAGCAGTTGATAGCCATAACGGCATAGTTGCCTTCATTGGCACGTTGCAACATGCCTTTCATAGATACGTACATAGAACCCCTTTCTGTTGAATGTCACGATTGGCACTGGTTAAGCGTAGGTCGTTTGTTTGAGAGGGCAGGAACAACCCCTTATATCGTCCCTTGCACCTTCAAGGTTTATCCACCTTTTCTTAGATAGCACCAATCGTGTTTTTTTCAACATGTCATCTTAGGAAATCTTGATATCAGATAAATCCATTTCCTCTTCTACTTCTTCTTCCTGTACTTCATCAGCAGCAGTTCTTGGTTTCTTGATCAATACCAGCAGAATCGCTGTTACACAAGTACCTGCCAATAGCGCAAACAATGCACCGATTGGATTTGACATTGCCGGAATTACGAAGACACCACCAGATGGTACAGCACTTGCAACACCTAAGCTAAAGCTGATAGCACCACAAACACCACAGCCGGTTGCTGTACAGATGACCGTGCGAATTAAGTCGTTCATAGCGATTGGTATAACACCTTCACTAATCATGCACAGACCCATAGGGAAGGCAACTTTAATGTTTTCTACTTCGGTTGAAGTATAGATGTTTTTCTTCATGAATTTAGAGAATACGAAGGATAAGGTAATACCTAGTGGAGGTACCATAGCAGCTAATACTTTAATTGCTTCTGGTTCCTGGATTCCTTCCAGTAACAGACCATCACAGATTAGGTTAGGTACTTTACTGATAGGTCCACCGAAGTCGATACAGCCAAGTGCACCGATGATGAAGCCATACAGAACTTTTGCGCTCTTATCAAGACCAGTGATGAAGTTTGTTAAGGCTTCTGTAGCCCAAACGATTGGTGTACCGATAACGAAGTACATCAGCAATCCACCAAGAATAGCAGATAAGGTTGGAATGATCATCATAGGCATTAATGCTTCTGCCCAGTGAGGAACTTTCAAGTTCTTGCGGATGAACAGTGCGATGTAACCAACGATGTAACCACCGACCATACCTCCTAAGAAGCCAGCTCCTAAGAAGGATGCAATCTGTCCCATTAAGAAACCTGGGGCGATACCTGGACGATCAGCGATTGAGTATGAGATGTAACCGGCGATAAAGGATGGCAATAGGCCCATTCCCAGAACACCAAGTGAAGTCAAAGCACTTGGAATTGTCATTTTACTTAAATCTGTAACAACTTCGCCACCCATTAAATTACCAATGGCAATTAATAGACCACTTGCTACAACCAGCGGCAGCATGTAGGAGATGGCAGTGAGGGCATGTCTTTTCAATTCTGCTCCCAATTTTTTCATTTCAATTTTCCTCTCTTTCCTTATTTGTTTAATTCAGCTTCGATTTTCTGAAGTAACTGTTTTGGCGCTTTTACGCAAACATTGGTTGGAACCTTAACAGTTCGTTTCCCCTCAAATCGTTCTGTTCCCGTGATGGCAATGTCAATTGCCAGGATGACAACATCGGCAGCTTTGATTTCTTCCGGTGTTAATTCATCTTCGGTTCCAATAGTCCCTTGAGTTTCTACGTGAATCGTGTGTCCCAGACTTTCAGCAGCACGAATCAGTTTTTCTTTCGCAATATACGTATGAGCAATACCGGATGTACAAGCAGCAACAGCAACTATTTTCATTTGTACGTCCTCCTTTCTTAACTGTCTATATTATAATCGTAAGAAAGCAGGTGGGATTATTTCTATGGGGCTTTTTAATGCGGTAATTTTTCCCTTATTTTAAAAAGGGGCGGAAATAATAATGCGGTATTTTTTGAGGTTGTAGGAAAAGGGGCAGGAAGAATAATGTGGAAGTTTTTTGGAGTACAGATAGGATTGATTGCGTGATGAAGGGGGTAGGGATCGATAAAGAAAAATGCGAAAAGAAAAGATGCAGGGTGTGGCTGCATCTGAAAGGAAATCTTTAACGTATGATGAACTGCAATTTTGTAATGATACTGCATTATCCCTCAGTAATCTCAATTCATTAAGGGATATACTAATTTTTTATTTGTTTTTTAGTATTAATACATTTCCCCTTCATATTATTTTATTAATCTTTGCATATAAAATTCAAAGAGTGTGATCTAACATAATCATTTGATTTTGTCTTCCGCAGGATCGACTCCAAAAAAATGTTCGTGATTTCTTTTGCATTCCAATGCTGGTATTTTTCTTATCACCTCACGTTTAATGCTCCCATCACTATGCATTACTTCTCGCCATTCTACCGGTTTATTATAATATTTCATCTTTCCACCACATATAGGACATTTAGCAATATGTATTTTCTCCAAAACAATACATCCTCCAAAACCATTAATTGCATAATTCAAAATTAAAGGCACTCTTATTTGCTTTTTGACAATTCTTCTCAGACTAAAAAACAATATAAACAGAAAAATTAGAATAGTCAAAATAATTAAATATGTTTGTGTTGGAAAATCCACAATAGCTTGAATGTTTCCTTTGAAAAGCTTCCATACATTTACCACCAATTTACCAAGTGGGAATATTCCAAGAACTGCAATAATGAAACTTATCCAAGTTAACACTGCCAAAGTAAAAGGGCTTCTCCATTTTGGTTCTGGTGTGTATGTTGCCTTTATTGTTGATGAATCAGAATTATTATTGTTAATTATATCTCCAGTTGCAATTTGTGTCGTTCCATAAAAATTCATAGCGTCGTTGAAATTATTTTCATTACGATTTTTGCTTTTATCCATTTTTTAATCACTTCCTTTATCTGTTGAATGAAACTAGCTTTTTCCTTAGAATATCCTTCTCACTTTTAATAGCATTACTCCTTCTTGAGCATTACTCCTTCTTGTTTTTTCAATATGTACCACTTTAAAATATCTCCTTTGATACAATTGCCTGACTATTATCTGTAGGTAAAATATTGTGCCTCGCTGTTTCTGAATTTTACTGGTTGCAATATTCAAATGGACATCCGTTAATAGCCACTGAAGTGTTGTGCTGTTGTCCTTGTTAAGTGTAATACCTGTGGCGCTAAGCATTGCGATTATTCCACACTATTCGTACTGACGCGACAATAAATGCCAACACGCTTTTATCGTTTTGGTATTACGGAATAAATACACTCTTTTGTTTTTCGACACAAAGTATCACTAACTCTCTGACACCTAATCATCACCGTCTTGTTTTCGATGTTTATGATTAGTCAATTCATTAACTTAACCTATCACTGTATTCATACTGTTAATTCAACACTTCGACAAAATAGTGGTTATGTTCCTTAAAAGACTTAAGTTATCTCGCAGAAAAATATTTTCAAGTGATAAGACGCAGAAATTCCTTTATTTCAAGCCATTTCTACACTCTATTTCTCAGCCCATGACATCAATACGACACACTCCACATGACTCGGATAATCGTAACTGCTGTACGGAAGATCCATTTATCTCTTGTTGCTCAGTTTATTTTTTTGAACATTACTTTTCATACAACTTTTTAAAATCGTTTTTTTCATGAACAGTTAAAATATGGAGAAATAGCAATTTTAATCAAAAAACTTACTAAATTTCTGATTATCTTTTCATAAGTTGGTAAATGCCGATATATCCCGTATTTTAGGGCTTTATCGGTATTTTCTTTTTGGAAGATACCTTGCATAAGCTGGCATTTACCAGCATGAAAATGCAACCAAAAGTAGTAAATGAGTAGTAAATATAGGCTCCGATATTAACAAGCCAGTCTTTCCAGCTCCGCTTTTGCAGATTGAAATGTACCGTGTGCATAATAGCCAAGTGTCATGGTTATGTTAGCGTGTCCCATGATATATTGCAGGGTGTTCGGGTTCATTCCCTTATTTGCCATGTTCGTGCAATAAGTGTGTCTTAATGAATGAGGTGTGATGTTTGGCAACTTGTCTTTGTGTGTCTTGTTGTATTTCTTAATCAGTCCTCTTAACATACCTACATAGTTTCCAGCAACTTTAGGCAAGCCCTCACGGTTCAAGAATAAGAAATTGCTGTAACCACCGACAATCAGCGGTTGAGCTTTCCCTCTGTTCTTTAATATTCGTTGGAGTGCTTGATAAGCTCTTTCGGATAATGGAAGTTCACGTTTTCCGTTTTTTGTCTTTGGAGTTTCAACATAGTAGCCGATTTCACTATCTTTCAATAGCTGGTGGTCTATATTGAGTGTTCTGTTCTGCATATCAATATGCGTTGTCAGTCCACAAAATTCAGAAATACGAAGTCCCGTTTCCAGAAGAAGCACAACCTCATCATAATACTTACTGTAAATCTTGTCCTTTTCCATAAAGGCAAGCAGGCGTTCTTCCTGCTCTGGTG
>ENA-ORTD01000730-ORTD01000730.1-human-gut-metagenome-genome-assembly--contig:-NODE-730-length-27683-cov-3.083900_pt1 | contig 27683 bp, 20 predicted proteins | sample MGYA00241907_ERZ509178 | MGnify/ENA primary metagenome ERZ509178 (study PRJEB26280, sample SAMEA2338793) | human gut metagenome | biome: human gut; feature: human-associated habitat; material: faeces...
CCGCCGTCCAGCTCGTAGAAGCGCATGAGCAGGTTCACCAGGGTGGTCTTCCCGCCCCCGGTGGGACCCACGATGGCCACCATCTCGTTGGGGCGTACCTCCAGGTTGAGATTCTTGATAAGCGTCTTTTCGGGGGTGTAGCCAAAGCGCACATCCCGAAATACAACGCGCCCCTGGGTGATACCCTCCGCGCTGCCGGCCCCATCAGTACGCTCCTCTTCCTCGTCCAGAAGGGCGAAGACCCGCTCCGCGCCTGCAATAGCGGCCTGGATAGAAGTAACCACGTAGGCGGTTTCGGTGACCGGCTCGGAGATTTGATTCACATATTGTAAGAACGCCTGGACGGTGCCCAGGGTGATGGACCCGGCCAGCGCCATGCCGCCGCCAAGGACGGCGGTTGCGATGAAGCCCAGTTGCCCCAGCGCCCGGATGGTGGGGTAGATGGTAAAATCGGCGAACTGAGCGTTCCGCTGGGCCCGGTACTGCCGCTCGTTGAGCCGTTCTGCTGCCGCCAGCATTGCCTGCTGCTGGTTGAACACCTTGATCACCCGGTTGCCCGCGTAAATCTCCTCAACCTTGCCGGTCAGCGCGCCCATGGACGCCAGGTTTTCTCCATAAGCCCGCTGCGCCAATTTGGAAACATAACCGGTGGCAGCCATACTGATGAGCAGGGAGACCACCACCACGGCAAAGAGAACCGGACTGAGTATCAACATGGTTATCGCCGCAAATAAGATCGTGAATACCGAGGAAATGAACTGGGGCAGCCCCTCCTGCATGGCGGCGGACACTTTTTCCAGATCGTTGGTCACACGGCTCATGACCTCACCGGTCTTATGGGTGTCAAAGTAGCGCAACGGTAGCCGATGCAGCTTTGCACTGATATCTCTGCGCAAGGAGAGGGTCAGCTCCTCCCCCACGCTGGCAATCAGGTATTGCTGAACATAAGCTAACAAGCCGCTGATCAGGGCCGAGGCTGCGATAAGCGCTACGGGCAGCCAGAGAACCTGCAGGGCCGTCTCCACGATCTCAACAGAGCCGTCATAGGAACGGATAGCCGCCACCAAGGCATCGATACCTTTGCCCACGGCCAGGGGCAAGGCGGTAAAAGCTGCCGAACTGAGCAGCGTAGCCACAACAATCACGAATAGTTTCCGTTTCTGGCGGCCCAGCCGGTTCAAAAGCCGCCTGGTGGTCTCTTTGGTGTTCCGGGGGATATCTTCATTGACAGCATTCTTATTTTTCTGATTTTTTGCCATAGGTCATGCCTCCTTTTTCTGCATTTGGCTCTCGACAATTTCACGATAGGCAGGGCAGTATTCCAGGAGTTCCTGGTGAGTGCCCCTGCCCGTCAGCCGCCCCTGGTCCAGCACCAGGATCTGGTCTGCATCCAGGATGGTGCTGACCCGCTGGGCGATAATGAGCTTGGCGGGTTCCGTCACACTCCGGAGCAGAGCATCGCGAAGGGCGGCGTCCGTCCTTACGTCCAGGGCTGAGAAGCTGTCATCGAAAATAAACACCTCGGCCCGCTTTATCAGCGCCCGGGCGATGGCCAGGCGCTGCCGCTGCCCGCCGGAAAAGTTGGTACCGCCCTGGGCTACCGGGGACTCCAGGCCCAGCGGCAGTTTTTTGACAAAGTCCTCAGCCTGGGCGATGCGCAGAGCCTCCCATAGCTCCCCGTCTGTGGCATCTTTCCTTCCCATGCGCAGATTTTCCGCGATGGTTCCTCCAAACAGGAAGGCCTTCTGAGGCACACAGGCGATCCGATCCCGCAGTTCCCGCTGAGAGAGGCAGCGCAAATCGATACCCCCCAGCAGGATACGCCCTGACTGGATGTCGTGGAGGCGGAGCAGCAGGTCGGCCAGGGTACCGGTGCTGCCGATGACGGCGGTGGTCTGCCCTGGACGCAGAGTGAAGCAGAGATTGCGGATGACTGGTTCCTCAGCCCCTTCATAGGCGAAAGTCACATGGTCGAATTCTACCGTGTCGGAGGGTGCGGGCAACACTGTCATGGAATAATGGTCTGCGTCTGAAATAGCGGGCACGGTGTTCAACAGTTCCCGCAAACGCTCAAGACAGGCACGCGCTTTTGGCAGGGCGGTGAATACCGAAGCCGCCATGATAAGATAGGCCATAGTCAGGGTGGAGTATTCGGCCACGGCGGTAATTTGCCCCACCGCCATGCCTCCATTCAGGGAGAGGGCCCCGCCCACGCCCAGGATAACCGCCATCAGCGCACCCATCAACAGCCATACAACAGGGGTGATGACGGCAAAGAGCCGGTTAAGGCGGATCATGTTACCGGCATAATCCTCGTAGGCCGCGCCCGATCTCTCTTCTTCATACCGTTCATTGCCAAAGGCACGGATAACCCGCACCCCGGTGACCGCCTCCCGCACCACCTGGTTGATACGATCCAGCCGAGTCTGGATGCTGCGGGATAAAGCATTGGACTTCCTGAGAATGATGGCAGTCAGCACCAGCAGTACCACCATGAACACCAGTTGGATCACCGCCATGACGGGGCTGACCATAGCGGTCATGACAATGGATGCCACCACCAGGATGGGAGCCGGGACCACCATCTGGAGTACCATGCCCATAGTCCGCTGGAGGGTGATTATGTCCGAGGTGGTACGGGTAATCATGGAAGAAATCCCCACCGAATCGAACTGTTGGAGGGAAATGTCCTGGCTCTTTTGCAGGAGCATAGAGCGCATCTCAAATCCAAAGAGGGAGGCGAGGTCGCTGGCAGCCCAGCTCCCCCACGCCGCGACGCCCGTGGACAGGATGGTTACAGCCAGCATCCATCCCCCGATCCGCAGGACAGCATTCATGTCGCCCTGAAGGATGCCGTGATCCACAATGTCAGCCACCAAAGCAGGGATAAACAGTGTTCCAATCACCTGCCCCAGCAGAAGCAGCACGGCCAACGCCGTCTTACCCTTGTGCCGCATGAGAAACTTTTTCAGATAATTCATAGAGACCTCCTTTTCCGGCCTTGTATTTTTTCCAGTTAAAGGGTATCATAAACCTTGAAGTCGCTCCAATGTCAACAGTTGAATTGTGAATTTTATGTGAGGCGTTTATGAGTCAAAAAAAGCAGCTTTCCATTTTGGAGTTTTCCCGGCTGACAGGAATCACCCGGGACAATCTGCGGTTCTATGACCGGATAGGTCTCCTGAAGCCGGAGATACGGGGAAAAAACGGTTATCGCTACTATACCCGGCACCAGTTGGGCTCCGCCTACCTGATCGGCAGCCTGCGGCTGTTGGGCGTTGGAATAGAGGATATTCGGCGGTACTCGGCGGATCGGACGCCAGAGGAGATGCTGGTCCTGTTCGCCGAACAGGAAATGCGCATCCAGGCAGAAATCGAAAAGCTGCATGAGACCAGTGAGATCATGAAGCTGTATGCCGACATGGCGCGGGAGGCCCTTTGCCGCGGTGAAGGTGAAATCCTGGTGGAAGAACGTAAGAGAGAGCGGATTTTCCTTTGCCCTTCTTTCCCTACCGCCCGGGATGAAGAGGAAGCGGAAATCCTTGCCTATGAGTACGCCGGCAGCCACGGCGTCAATCTGGGATATCCCATGGGCGTAATGATTCCGCAGAAATCGCTTCTATCCTGTACGGAGTCCTTCGAATATCAGTACTACCTGAAAGCGGCCAGGCGGGGCAACGCCTGGAAACCAGCAGGGCTCTATGCCTCCATCTATGGGAAAAGTGAATTCCAAGACACACAGGGCATCTATCTGCGGCTGTTGGATTTTATCCGGGAGCAGGGAATGGAGGTGGCGGGGAACGCCTATGGGGAATACCTGCTGGATGATCTTGCAATTCAGGCCCCCGCGCAGTATTATGGCCGCTTGGAGATTTTGGTAAAATACAGATAAAAAACGGAGATAAGGCACAGAATTCCTTTCCAAAACAATCAGAAACCCTATTCTTCCTGCAGGCAGCGTTAACTACTCAGCCATAATTCAACCATAGGGTAGGAGGCTAATCATTAGTTGATTAGCCGACCTCTCACACCGCACGTACGTACCGTTCGGTATACGGCGGTTCTCTAGTTTTCACATATTTTCAGATAATAGTCCGACATGGAGATATATCCCAGTCGGGCTATTTGTTTATTTGTCAGCGCCACGCTTAACATCTGCGCTGTCCTCCAGTAACCTTTCCGGCTGTTGGACAGCTCATGTACCTGCCACTCTTCCAGTTTCAACGACCTCAGGTTCCGATACCTTGTCTTTACCTTTTTCCACTGTTTCCAGTATACCGCCCGTATCCTCCTTCGCAGCCATTCATCTGTGTCCTTCATCAGCCTTCTCATATCTGCCAGTTTGTAGTAATTTATCCACCCTCTGACATACTCTGACAGTTTCTGTCTCCGGTAGTCATTACTCCACCCTTTGTTCCTCTGGGTAAGTTCCCTTAGCCTCTCCTTCATTTTCCTGACTGCTTTCGGGTGTACCCGCAGTCTGCATTCCCCTCTGTTCCGGTAGAATGCATATCCCAGATATTTTATCTTACTGACATGCGTTACTGTCGTTTTGGCACGGTTTACTCTTAAGAATAATTTCCCTTCTATATATGGGATTATCTTTTCCAATGTCCTTTCCGCACTTTTCCTACTCTTACAGAATATCAGCGCATTGTCCGCGTATCTCACAAAACGGTGCCCTCTGTTCTCCAGTTCTTTATCCAACTCGTTCAGCAGCACATTTCCACACAGCGGACTGAGTGGCCCCCCTTGGAGCATTCCCTCTTCCGTTTTCTCAAAGATACCATTCTGCATTACCCCTGCATTCAGGTATTTGTGTATCAGTGACACCACACGTCCGTCTTCTATCGTCCGTGACAGTACCTCTATTAATTTACTGTCGTTCACTGTGGCTCAAAGAGCGGCGTCACTTCCTGGGCAATTGCCTGCCGGATTATTTCGCTCTGGGTTTCTTTCAGGTAGGGCAGAAGTCCATCTACCTGCATTCCGTCTGTTCCACCTTTGCCTTTGTTTGATTTCACCTTCTTATACGCCTTGTTCAGGTTCTCTTTCCGCAAAATCAGTTCCAGCAGGATGTCTGTCCAAAAATCTGTAATGATATGGTTGTTTTCAACAATCCTCCGACAGACGGACACTTCTGCATACTCTTTCTGTTCCGCAGATACCATTTGCAGATAGTCTTCCATATGAAGTTCTCTGTCCTTAAACCCATCTTTGGGTGCATTCATTTACTCATATTTCCTAGCGTTCAGTCCTTCCCATCGCGTTTGCAACCGTAACCCTGCATTTAGCCCCGAATGTAGTAAACCAAAGTTTTGCCTAATCCTTTCTTCAGATTCCACCTCACGGTGGACACCCTTGCCTTCGGCTGTATCCTTCCCACCGGGCGGATTGGGGATTTTCACCTGTTAGAACGTGCGCCCACCGGGCACACAAACAAGGCGCTCTGTTTCCTTTCCCGGAAAGCGGAGCGCCTATGAAACCACACAAATCAACTACTCTTCTCATACTGTTTTTTGCTTTTAAGCATTAAAATAAACCACTGTTCTCACAGCAGACGTTCATTTTCCCTGTCAGGTATTTGGGGACTTCCCGGCTGTTGGCGGGACATAGTCTAATTCTTTTCCTTTAACCACAAGGAAGGTTACGTTTACCGGAGCGCTGAATGCAGGCAGCGCAATTGCTGCCACACCGTTTCGAATGATAACGGGAACAGCTATCCATGTCCCATCCGCCCTTCTGTACATCGCCTGAACGGTCTCTCCCTGTGCAAGAGTATGACCACTAAGAATATTGGCCAGGTTGAATGCCGCAGAAACGGAACCATTATGGCTTACAAGCTCACCTGCGTCCGTTCTTAAACTGACGGTTATGGTATTTACCGCAACCACCCGGTTCTGGTTATCGGTCAGGTACAGCTTATCCCTGCCCGTAAAATTTAAAATCTGTATTTTAGGTGAAACGATAGCATTTACAAGAGAATTGGTTACGAGCTGCGCCTGTTCCTCCGTCACTGCCTCCACTACCAGTTTAACCGCGGCAGGATCTACCGTCAGACCTCCCTGTGTTTTAAAGGTTGTTCCATTAAGCACCGCGCTTTTTTCACTCATAACCCCGGTTGTTTCACTCGTTGTTCCCGGTATCACGACGGGTGTGCTTACCATTGTCTGCGTAACAGGCTCCAAGATTATAGATGGGCTGGGAGCCGCCAAAGCAGTCATGCTCAGGGAACATGTAAGAACTGTCGAAAGAACAATTGCCATTTTTATTTTCATGTCAATCATCCCCTTTCTTTTTATTTGTGTGTGGCTTCTTTATATCAGCAGCCGTTTTTGCGGCTGTTAATAACTTTTTTTAATCACGGCCGTCTTCCAACTGTTCATAAAAAACTTGCAGGATCAATTCATAAAGAGCTTCATCATCCTGATAAAATTCCTCAAATTTTTCACCCATTTCCACATGTCCCTGCAGGGTATAAATGTCCTGCGCCCCAAAGCGGTAGCCCAGGGCTTCTCCGGCCAGATAAACCGCTTCGTCCGCAGATATATCCGTCACCATGTATGGCGCAATCTGTGCATACAGCTTTACCGGAAGCGTCATATCCTTTTTCATGGCAGTTTTAGCCTGTCTGATAAAAGCATCCAAATACAACTTCTGCCTCTCCAAACGTGCCTGCGCACTCCGTGGCAAAGCCATATCCCGGTATTGAATGAAGGTATATGCATGTTTTCCATCTAAATGAACCTGTTCACCGGTTTTCCAATCTTTCATTATTCCTGCGCCGGACTCCGGAATCACCACATCCACACCGCCCACTGCATCGTTAAGCAGACTGATGGCAGACATATTCAGAGCACAGTAGCCATGAACAGGAAGCCCGTAAAACAGCTTGGAAACTGCCTCCACCGTATTTTCACAACTTTTTTCAAGTCCGTCTCCATAAGCATGGGCCAGGGCAAGCTGCGCAGTTTCCTTTCCCGCGTACAGGCCATTTCTGTCAAAAGTACTGATTTCTGTCATAGTATCCCTGTTGATTCCAATTACACTGCTTCTCTTATCCTTCGGATCCAAAACGACAAGAAAAAGCGCATCAGCCTGCCCGCCTTTAAACGGATTGGCAGAAGCCTTCACCTCTCCCTTGCGGTCGATTCCCATACACAAAAATGTGAGAACATCCGATTTATAAGCATAAATCCTTCCCTGATAACTGATTCTGCCGGCCTCCAAGCCTTCACCAATTACATTATCCTGCGCTGTCCTGGCCTCATTTACAGATACTGATGCTTCCTCTTCCCTCTGCATCTGCTCCGGAACAGCCTCCTGCTTTTCGGCAAAGCTGGCCATTCCCCTTCTTTCCATCCGTAAGTATACTGCCCCGGCAACTGCTGACAATAACATAAGGACGCATAATAAAGCCAATAAAAAAGTCAGGCCTTTACGGTTTGCCGAGTTCTCTTTTCTCTTATTTTTTATTTTCATTTTGCAGTTCTCCCACTCTCTATTTTTCTTCCAGAACTGCCTGTACCAGATACCGTCTATCAGGTTCTCCCTTCACTCCTGTAGACAGAGTGAGGATATTATCCTGGGCCGTAACCTGGACCGTAGTATCAAAAAAAGCATCCATTTCCCGGATCGAAAAGATATCTTTCAGATAATTTTCAAAAACTTCCGCATCCGAAAAATCATAGGTTGCAATGAGGTGCCGGTCATCATAGGTATATGCGGCAAAAATTCTTCCGTTCAAAATCCTGTCCTGCAGATAAATTTTCACCTCACAGTGGGAATCGAAAAAATCCCTGTCCCGGAATTGATATAGTCTCCCGAACATTTCCGGCGTGCTGCGCCCATAAACTACTGTATTGTGATCAATAAAATCCCTGCTATTGCAATATTCCGTATAAATACAGCCATTTTCATCTTCTTCACCATATATATTATGCGTCAGGTATCGTGATACATCCTCCTCCGACTGCAAAACCGGAAAACTAATATCCGTCCCTGTAATCTCCAGCCATGCATAAATATCCTGATTAATCTGTTCCAGAACGCCAAAATCCGGATAACCTTGCGGTGTCCAAAAAGTATCTGGATCCGCCTTCTCCATTCCCTGCATTTCCTCCTGAACATCAGAAAAATTTTCTGTTGTGGGTTCCGTTACAACCGGCGCATTCTCCAAATCCCTGTTTTTTCCATCGCAGCCGGTCAGCAGCGTACCGGCCAGCAGAAGGATGGCCAAAAGCAGATAAACGTTATTTTCCATAAAAACTACTGTCCTCTTTTCATTCAATCTACTTTCTTATTTCGCTCCTTTCTGACGGAAAACCTGCAATACTGTCTTTAAAAGAATCTTTATATCAAGGAGGAATGACCAATTATTGATATATTCCACATCAAGGCGCACGATCTCTTCAAAATCAATGATGTTACTTCTTCCACTGACCTGCCACATACCGGTCAGCCCCGGCCGGAAGCTCAGTCTCTTTTTATGGGCAGGGGTGTATTGCTCAAACTCATCTAAAGTGGGCGGCCGGGTCCCCACCAGGCTCATGTCCCCTTTAAGTATATTCACGAACTGCGGGAATTCATCCAGGCTGGTCTTTCTCATAAAAGCGCCCACCTTTGTTATGCGGGGATCCTTCTCCATTTTAAACATCAAGCCATTCATTTCATTTTGAGCCATCAATTCTTTCTTCCGTTTTTCTGCATCAGCATACATAGAACGGAATTTATACATCTTAAATATACGGCCGTTTCTTCCCACCCTTTTCTGAGCAAAGAATACCGGACCGGGAGACTCCAGTCTGATTAACGGGCCAAGAATAAACGTCAACAGCATCAGTAACAGGCAGCCTGCCAGTGCTCCAACTATATCCAGCAGCCTTTTTAATAACAGCTGTCCCAAAGGCACAAAACGGTTGGCATATGTCACCGTATAAAAGTGGCCAAACTGAGAAAGGGCTTTTTGTCCAGCACCGGAAAACTCCGGCACCGGAATCCGGTAATGAATCGTTATCCCCATTTTAGTCAATGTCTCTATCATTCCCAGTATTTTCGGATTTGCCGTATCCTCCACCGCCACCAGCACTTCATCCAAAGACGCACTCCGACAGTATTCCACCAGCCCCTCCGTCTTGGCCACAACCGGCAGCCCTTCTACCTCCCGCAGTTCTTTTTCTGCATCCAGGACAACAATCCCATTAAGCTCATAGGTAAATCCCTTCAGCCCTTTCATATCCTCCGCCAACGGCTTTGCAAAAACTGTATCAGCCACCAGCAGCGTCTTCCGGCTTTCCCGGAAATATCGGTACAGGACCGGCAGATATACCTTCCACAGCTGATGGACACACAGCATAAGCACACAATTGATCACAAAAAAGCCAAAAAGAACTAGTCTGGAATAGGCTTCCAGCATATGCAGAAAATATAGGATCACCATAGAGCCAGCAAAGACTACCAGGTTATTTCGTATAATATGGATTAATTCATGCAGCGGCCCCCGCAGAAGTATATCCTGGTACAGCCTGCCGAACAGATTCAGCATCAAAAAGACCACCAGACATGCACCCAGAAGAAGTCCAAAATCCATACGTTCATTGTCGCTGTAAAACAGCCTGCCGTTTCGTAGATAGTTGGCAAGAATCAGGCTTATGGCTGTTGTAAGACAGTCCAGGATTATCATGATTAAATTCTGTAGGTTGGATTTTCTTTGATACATGGGGGTGTCTCCTTAGTTTTTGAAAGTTGCTTTTCCATTCGTGCAGCATGATAGATGCCTTACTATAGACAGGCGATGACTCCGAATATAAATTGAAAGGAATATATCATAAAAAATTATTGTATCATAATATCATCCCATTTCTATCTTTTTTTCATTTCGAAGAATACAGAAAAAATCATTCTCCTTTTCCATATAATTAATGCACACGTTAAACAAGTAATTATAGCTCGTATTAATATATAATCATATAAGTTCATCGCTAGAATTGCACAAACAACTATAACAATACTCCAAACAGCTATGGCCTTCCCATCAAATAAATGACCCGAGTAATTATGAATTCTAAGCGTTAGTCTTAGAAAAACGTAATGCATAATCATTGTAATGAAGTAACTAAATAAAGTTGTATATCCAGCTGCATAATATCCATATATAGGGATGAAAATATAATTAAGCAACAAGTTTATACACCCAGCACATATTGAAGCAATTGCAATATATTTAGTCGCTCCATAATAGATTTCTATATCGACAAATAAGGTATATACAAAGAAAAAAAATACACTTACTGCAATCGGAACAAGACACCATATAGCATCATGGTATTGAGAACCAGCCAAAATAGAAATTACTTCTGGTGCGAACCATATGAGACAAATATTTGCTAACACTACAATACCCAACAAAATTGACGAAATACATTTTATTTCTGTACTATCTTCACGCTTTATTCTCCCATAAGACCATGGGACAAATGAATTATTTATGCTCGTATTTATAATTGTCATAAGTAATCCAACTGAATGAGCAACACTATAAATTGCAGTTTCTTCAGTTCCTATAAAAGAATTAATCATCAACTTATCAAATTGATTTAATAATACCAAAGATAAGTAATGAGGAAGGAGAGGTATACTTACTCTTATTGTATTTTTCCACTACTTAAAATTATCAAATAATTTTTCTTTTTTGAATACCGACAGTATAATTCCTATTGATACTATTATCGGGACAGCAGCATTGGATAAAATTCTAGCCTGAACTTTATCAGTTGCCAAGGTAACTGCTGCTATCCCTATTATAGGATTTAAAACAGATGTAATTAATGTCAGACCCACAATTTTAGAATATTCAAAATCAAATCTTCGTCTTACTGACCATAAGGTAACTAATGCATTAGCTAATATTTCACAGATCATAACGAGCATTAAAAAAGTAGATAATCCAGTCAATTTATTAATCAATTGATGGAACAACAAATAGATTATCGAAAAGAACACTGTTAAAATAATAAGAAGCCCCGCTTGATTTGACATATAATGATCTTTATTTTCCGAATGCTCTATTAGTCCTTTATTGAATATTTCAGATTGAACATTTAATGTTACAATCAAAATCAAAATATTATACCAGGTTTGAAAGATGGTATATTCTCCATACTCAGAGGTCTCCATAATGCGAGTAAAAACAGGCATAGTTATAACCGATATACCGTAATCGTTAAATCCTGCGCTTATCTATAAATTAACGCCGCTAACAGATATCAGCGGCGTGGTTTTCTGCATTCAGCCGGTAACCCTTTTGACCATGGCAATAAGTGAGTCAGCTTTGCAGAATCTATATTTCCTTTTTCATCACAGAGTTTGGGAAGCTCTGTGAGTAAATGTTTAAAATAATAATAAGGTCTCAGGTTGTTGAGCTTTGCAGTTTCCGAAATACTGTAGATGATAGCACTTGCCTGCGCTCCCTGTATAGAGTCGTGGAACATCCAATTCTTTTTGCCGATACAGAAAGTTCTGATTGAACGTTCACTTGCTGAATTATCAATGGGTACGTTCCCGTCAGTCAGAAATACCTTCAGATATTTTTCCTGATTCAGGCTGTATTTCAGTCCTTCGGCTGTTTTCCCTTTGGGCGGTACTGCTGTATTTTTAAGCTGGTTTTTTACCCACGCAAAATACTCCTCAACCAATGGTCTGATTGAGTTTTGGCGTTCTTTGAGACGTTCCCCGGCTGTCAGATCCTTTAAGGCACCTTCCAGTTTATAGATCTGGGATATCCGGCTTAATGCCTGATAGGCAACCGACCGTCGTAACGCATCAGGATTGGATTTATCTGCTATCTTTATGGCATCGGCATAATCCCTTCTTGCATGTGCCCAGCAGTTGGCATTTATCATTCCCTGCAGCTTCTTTTCTATCAGATGATACTGGGAAAGACCATCGGTAACCAGAACACCCTCATAATTCTGATAGAACTGAAGCGGAAACTCATGGTTCCTGCCTTTCTGGTATTCATAGATGACGATCGGGCACTCCGTATACAATTCACCGGAGCGGTGCACCCACATATAGCTTTTACTTCCGGATGCTCTGTCATCGTTGATTACCTGGGTGGGAGTCTCATCCGACTGTGTCACAGGGAGCTTCAACAGTTCCTGCTTCATGCATTCAACAAGCGGCGCGAAGTACCTGCGGGAACTGTTTATTATCCAGTTTGACATGGTCTGTTTTGAAATGTTAACCCCGTTACGGGAGAATTCCTGTTCAATCCGATGCAGCGGAGCGGAATTCACATACTTTACATTCAGGATAGACGCTACAAGGGAAGGTGTCGCTATGCTGCCACGGAACAGATCCTTCGGACGGGCACCACGCAGGAACTCATCCTGATGGTAACCATCGGTTCCCACAAAAACATCTACCATGTGGACTTCTACAGTCCAGCTCTCAGGTTCGTGTCTTAAACGTTTGTAGGTCTCACTGGGCATCTGTTTCCAATTGCCTTCACCATAGAAAGCATCCAGTACCTCTTTAGATACCGTGTGGGTTGGTATGACATCTTCCGGAAAATCCTTTAAGTCCGCTTCCCGCTATCCCCTGGATTTTTTCTTCTTTTCTTTTTCAGGGAGGATCTCATCAGGATCCGGCTCCTGTACAAGCGTATTATACAAGGCATCTGCTTCATCGAAAAAGGATAACTGTCCCTCAATGGATGCCATTGTTTCCGTATGACGGCTAAAGCGTTGCTGGTTTGCAAGACGTACCTGCTCAATAAGCTTCTCAATGTTTTCATTCAACGCATCAAGCTGTCCCTGCATACCGAGAATGATGGTGATCAACTCTTCACGGCTTAAGTTATTCAATTCACCCAGTGTATGCTTGCTGCCCATTGATCCGCTCCTTGTCCTTTACTGTCTCTGATTATATTACAGAATCAGTGAAACGGCGAATCATAAGCATCCTGCCTTTCGGCAAAACGCCTATGCTTAAAACAGCGTTGCCTGCCCATATACAATGAGGAAATATAGAGTTTTCAAGGTTCAAATATTACTTGCATCACACTGATACAGGCGGCAGACGCGCTTTCGCAACATCTCAAAAAGTGCTTCCATAAGCAGATTTTATGCGATAAAACAACAGAATTTTTTCTCCGTTTTGCACAATACTTTTCAGAAAACCTTTGCCGGATGTACGTCCTTGATCTTCAGGTCGAGAGGATTAAGTCCCAGCATCAGGAGGCGGAACTGCTCTTCGGTGATATCTGCAGCTTCCTGTGTTGTCCTTGGCCATGTCAGAGAACCGTCCTCAAACCTTTTATATAAGAGCAGGAAACCGCTTCCCATCCAGAGAAGTCCCTTCATACGATCTGAACGCCTTCCACAGAAAACGGATTCAGGTTGTACTGAGAACCGATGATCTGAGCCAGTCCGTCAATTCCTTTGCGAAGATCAACAAAACCACATGCGAGTATCACGCGCCGGATTCCACCGGCATCCTCAAGCATTGGACACCTCCTGCAGAAGCCTGGTAAGCAGCCTGTCGGAAACTTCGTTAGACACTGCCACAGTTGCATGGGAAGTTTTAATCACGACTGCGGGCTGGAAAGAAAAAAGAATTTCAGGATTCTGTTGCGGTCTCATGGGGACTTCAGCAAAGGTAACTGTTCCTTTTTCCTGCATTGCAGGAAGAGAAGCACTTCCATTACTCAGTCGGCTGTAGACTTCTTTACGGACTCTCCTGAGCCAGTAGTAATACGTTTTTTCCTGAATCCTGTTTTCTGCCAGCCACTGCCTGGCTGTCTGCCCATCGGGACGGCTTTGACACTGCTCGATAATCAGTTTCCATTGATTGAGGCGAACCTCATGAGTACAAGCATCCAACTTTACACCCTCCTTGAAAAACTAGTAGTTTTTTTAGTTTTTTCAAGTTTGCCATAGAATCTGAAAAATATCTAGGCGGGAGGTTTGACGCTTACTCATAGTCCCGGAAATCTGCGCACAAATCGTGTGCTTTCTAATTTCCAGGAGTTTTACAGTACCTATAGTATTCAGCCTAGTGATGGAATGTATGTAGACCCCCAAACAGGATCAAAATCCGAAAAGTATTTTATATAAGGCCCTCTTTTCAGTGGTTGGAACGGAAAAGTTAATTTCCACCGGAAGAAGGCCTTGTGATTAAAAATTTCAATATAAAAAATAATAATATTGAACCGCTTGCTATTAAAACGCATATATAACCGCATACGTTTCATGGTTTCACAAGCAGTTTCTTATCTAAAAACTACTGTACAATAACATTGTATGGAACTTCATACTTCTTCCCTTCTATTTCCATGATAAAAAGTATTCGGTAGGTACCAGCCGGCAAATCCGTTGGCAACGTTATCTTGACTGATTTTGACTGTATATTACTTAATTGGTTATCTTTAAATTCTGGTAGATTAATCCAGTTTATTGGTACATCTCCATACTTCTGTTCTTTTTTTGCATAAAGCAATGCACTAAATTCAGATTCTTCAGTTGCAGTATACTTCAATGTAAAATGTAGTTCCGCTCCTTCATTCACTATACGCGAATTTGTTTCGGAATCCAATGACACACTCAAACCATAGTCTTCATCGCTGTTTTTTATTACTCTTAACTTTCTGAGATATTCCGCTTCAGGATTTCCAGGTGCAATACTCCCCCTTAAAGGTGAACAGTATATCTGCGCTTTTATCTGGTACTCGCCTTCCTTTAGTCCCCAATTATTCATAGAAAGAACTGCTGTGATTTCCTTTTTTACATCTACTTTATCGGCAATTGGAATTAAAGCTTTATTTTCTACCGCTGCATAATAGACTCCTTCATATGTAACCACAGTACCGGAAGGATAATTCAATGCAATACCACTTTTATCAAAAAGCATTAAAGCAAGTGTAACAAAATCACCAGCATGATATGTATCATTCCCCGTAAGTATACTACTCTCAATTCTTGCTTTTAGTTCCAGTTGTTTACTGCTTTGCATTTCCAATTCAGTATTCTCAAGAGCCAATTGGAATTTTCTTTTATCTGAAAGATTCCAAATAACTTCTTCACTTATTTCAGTTATTTGCTGTCCTTCTGCAACATTTTGAGGAAATACGAGTTTGAAATTATTCTCTCCAATGAATGTCCCCTCTGTTTCAGCATAATCTAAAACAAATACAAGATTGCTGTCAATACCAAGAAAACCCTTTTCAAATGCAGTCTGCCCATCTTTCATACTTTTAAAACAATTTAACATTATTTTCGACTCGATACCACTTGTTTTATAATAATAATATTGCGGTACTGCAGCATTCGTTATATTTACCATTATTATTCCCAGATCTTTGGGAAAGCTTCCAGAAAGGTAAGGCTCGCCATAGTACACTTTCAAGTAACTTGAAATATCAAATTGTATGCTGACAGCACTGTCAGCAGTAATTGCTACATTAGGTTTACTTTCCGTTACCCCCTCAAACCATTTTCCTTCTTTAATTCGTGCTGTTATATCTCCTGCTACCATACTTCGCCCAACAGTACGTATATTTATAACTGTAGTAACCCGTATCTTTTCATTGTTATCCCCCTCTGCTTCAAATACTGCTGTAACACTGCCCACTTTTAAGACGGTAGATAACTCCGGAGCACATTTTAGCTCAACAGTCAAAAGTGTACCTTTCTTACTATTACTTTTTATAATTCCTAAAGACGGTGATGACAAATTCGTTAATATATCCTGAGCCCGATTTTCCCCCAATGATGCACTTAAGCAAAAATTCTTATCTCCCCATAGTGTCCCATCTGAGCTGTTTTGCGTTCCCTTGTTTATCTCATCTAAGCTAACCAAGTTAAAAGAGCCATCTTTGTTTACACTCACCAGCTTTAATTCCTTATCCGCTAAATAGCTGGGAATCCTGATTTGCATTCTTGTTTCAGTCCCAATTGTCGCCTCCCCATCCACAACGCCAGTTAATGTGGCTTCTTTTTTTATTTCATAAGGATGTATTGAAAAATTCACACTATTTGCCTGAGTATATCCTTCGGACGCTCTGTCCCCTAACACATATTTTTGCATTCCGTAGGATATCCACTCAAATGTTTGATTATCTTTGGCGCTCTTGGCATCCCACTCAATATTGTTTAATGTCATTGTACATTTTTCACCATCAGGGATGTTGCCCGTTGCTATTATCTTAATGCAACGTACATCTTTCCATCTTTCACCGACCTCACTCGCAGATACAAATTCTGCATATGTTTGATTATTTGTATCAAAATTTGCACTGCCATTATTAAAAGCTTCATTATTAGAAGGAGTACTAAGAGAATACCTGATATCATACAACTCCTTATTCACGCTATCAATCGATACTGGTCCCGTCAGCAAAAACGAAAAATCAGCGACTCCATTACCGCCTTTTTCTGTCAATCCTGTACCTTCTTTAGGAATTTCTATTATATAAAAAAATTTATCTTGATCAATGTAACCGCCTTTATTATTTTCAAACGAAATACGATAGTCTACGCTTCCTTCTGTTCCTATAAAAGTATAATCTTTACTATATATACTATCCGGATCACTATCCTTTATATCTGCAGAAAATTGCAGCATAGGAGCGGGTGCTGAAACAGTAAAAATAGTTTGTTCGAGCGAAGAGTAAGACATACACATCTCCGATTTACTATAGTCCTCCCTGCCAATAGGATTGTGATCCCAATTGTATATCCCCCATCCACCGGATTGATTATATAAAGCTGCATCTCCGGCTGATACCCCTACCAAATCACGCAAATTATACTGTTTGAGTGAAGACATATTCGAAGCCGTCTGCAATGTGAAGGATAATACCAGAGCCTTACAACTGTCTATTGCTTCCAATTTTTCATTATAATAACCCACAAGAACTTCTCTTTTATTTTCTTTGTTATTAAAAGTTATAGGTATTATAGCAATATCGGAATTACTATCACTGATATCCTGTTGAACAATGGCAGATATTCCTTCACGATCCACTGTTACGGAGGCATTTACAAGCGATAATTCATTTTTGGGAAGCCGAAGATAATACACAGGCTGCTTAATTGCAGTAAATACTTTATAAGGATAATTACTTAGTTCTAATGTCGCATTTATGCGAATTGTTCCTCCTGCTGAAACAGAATTACCCTCCGGAAATGGATTTTTATCCATTAATCCCATGGTAGTCATAGGTAAAGCACTGCTGCCTTTGACTTCATAGGAACAAGAGACATCTTTCTCTGTCCCTGCTATTTCTTGCTTTTCATTCTCATCTCTTACCGGCTCAATACTCAGTTTTACAGAGAGAAGAGCTTTTCCCTCTCCATTTTTTACTTTTCCCGAATCGGTAATTTTCCCATAGACCATTCCTCCGGATGTTCCTATGGAAGTCGCTTCATAGAATACTTTTTTAGCTTCAAAACTTGATACACGATAAGTAACTGTATAAAAATAATATCCATTTGAAACCATGTTATCATCTCGTGTCAGTATAACACCTTTTTCATTATTATCTAGTGGTGCCAATTCTTGTGTATATTCATTATCATAAATATGTCCGTTACCATCCATACATGTATATGTAACATCGATTTTACCGTTACTATTTAGCCTACATTTTCCCTTCTCAGGCATCACTAGTCTAAAGGAGGTTACACCAATCCCGTTTCCTCCAGTAACTGTATATTTAACTTCCTTTTCCCCTGAATTTTTCCCTCCTTGGTTTTCCACTTCGAACTCAGCAACTGGATAAACTACATTTTCATAGGAATCTATGGAAAAATCTTTATACGCGGTTTGCGCAGCTTCGATATACATTTTATCTTCATTATTTAAAAAAAATTCCTTATTTTCAATTCCCCCCTTGCTTCTATCAAACCATAAATACCTTTCTCCATATAATCCTGTTACATATATCGTCGGTACAGGGTAAATAATTTTATCATTACAGGTAAATTTATCATTTGAAAACTTGTATCGTCCATTAAATTGAGGCTGAGAGTAAGAGAAAAAAGTATTATTATATATTATAGTCGTTGTATGAGTAGTAGTATCATGTACTATATTGCTACTTTCTGGCGCGAATTTCGTTTCCACATAGTCAGCATATACTTTCTTTCCCTCCGCATCTTCTTTATATGGATCTTCCTGAACAAACTCCAGACATTTCCAAAACATCTTAGGTGTGGCATTATAATCACCGTCGCCTAAACGGCCTCCATAAACCCAATGTCTTCCTATCTGTACTTCTTCGTCTAATGGTTTATCAAAAGCCAAATCTTTATCAGATGCATATGCTACATGGTAAATTTTTTTATTTTGTGTCTTTCCACTATTGCTTATAATCCGATCTAAAATACAACCTTCTTCCATACTATCTGCAGTCATAGTAACCTCTATTGCTTTAGTCAGATCGCCGGTAACACTCTCTCCGGGGCGTTTATTCCAAAGCTGTTCATCATAGCCTACTAAAACATCTATTGTTCCTGTCACGCTCTTTAAAATGTATGTAAGAGTACCTCCTTTATTACTTGGCTTAAAGCTACTCGGTATATCTCTATACTCACACGGTTCAAATTTGCAAGAACTGATAACCCCTGGACTATCCCCCTCTGTAGGATAACCATTTGCCGAAAAAACTACTCCTACCGGTACTTTAATAACTATTTTTCTCTCACCCGTTGTACCTGTGAAATCAAAAGATATCCTAAGAGTACGAAACTCAGAATACCCCCATTCCTTAGAACTGGTCACCTTTTCATCTGTAGATGTAGAAGAACGTAATAAAACGTTCAGCTCATTATTAACGTAAATACCAGCTGTCAACCTACTTTCTGAAAACAGGGCGATAGCTTCTCCTAAAATAAATTTATCAGCCTCACTATCAGTAAGAATATTGATTTCATTTCCATTCCAATCAACAGCGGTCGCTTCCGGCTGCGGATAGATTACGGTATCCCCTTCCTTGAAAAGAGTGGTAGAAAAAATATAGCCCGGGTTTATGCCTGGTTCCCTATTTGTGAAACTAATATTATTCCATGTTATACTAACGGCATGTTGCTCCTCATTATATACAACTGTACCTCCCTCAGGTATACATTGTACTTCTTCCCCATTATATTTTGCATATACTTTTGCTTCTTGTTCGTCCAAACGGTAAGGCAATTCCTGCGTCAGACAAAATGACTTCCAATATTGATTCGGCGTAGTATCCGGATTATTCTTTCGATGAAGGGTAATTCCATGTTCTCCTATCATAACTGGAGCTTCATCCGGATTAATGACTTCCGGTTTTGTTCCTTCTAACGCAGCCACTTCATATCCGCTGTCAGAGGTGGAAGTATGAACTTTATTTAATACCTTTATTACTTCTTTATCTCCCGCCGTCATTTTGACAGTTATCGCTGTAGCATCACCTGTAATATCAGCTCCAGCCTGTTTATTCCATAAACTCTCATCGTATTGAACGGAGATTTTAATATCGACTTTTTCTGCTGAATTGGCTATCTCATACGAAAGAATTCCACCCGCAGAAGTGCTTTCATACCCTTCTGGCAAACTGCAAGAATTATAGGTGCATAAGGCAATGCCTGTGCCTTCCGTTGTATATCCTTCCTTGACAAAAATCATTCCCGCCGGCATTTCTATTTCTATTTTTTTAATTCCTTCTGTATTTGTAAAGTCCCCCTGGATCTTCAAGGTTCTTATTTCGTCATAAGCCCAATCTTCTGCAATCACGTCATTTTCATCAGAGGATACGAGTGAAATTGAGTTACTTTCATCTTCTTTAACAAGTATTACTTCAAGGCAGGGTTCTCCCTGAACCTTTTCCGTTAATAACGCAGATTTTTGCACTCTAATAGAATTTTCCGAAACAGATATCTCTGTTTCCGTTTCCATGCTTACGGATTCCGTTGTTTCAGTCTCTTCAATGAAGGCCGATTCTGTTTCCTCTATGGAGATTGTTTCTTCAGTGCTTGTAACTTCTTCACTAGATTCCATTATATCGGCAGTCTCTGTTGGTATTGTTGAAGCTTCACCGGATGGTTCTTCCTCCGCTGGCTGTTCATTGCTGTTACTTTCATTCTCTGAAGATGAATCAGCTTCTTCTATATCGGGGCCAACATTTTCTTCAACAGCTGGTATTTCAACGTTGTCTGTATCAGGACTAACGTCCGTTGACATCGTACTGACAGGTTCTCCTTCAGTATTGATTTCAGCTGCCACAACAGTAATAAGACGTTCTGCCATCCCCGTACTGATAATCAACACTGCCAAAAAAATACTGAGTATACGCATCCATTTTCCGGTTGTATTATTCATCAAAATTTCCTCCCCATTAGATTAATTCAGCGCAACTCCCAATCCCATAATATCTCTGCTCTGCTTACTATAGTTCATGTCAGGATTTGTTTTAAAAAGCAGAATACGATAGCTGGCGCTGGCTTCTGTCGTAATTGTACAAGTGGAATTAGTACTACCAAAACTTAGATATTTATTTGTTCTATCCGGCATAATCTTAGTATTATCCCAACTTAATGTTATAGTACTTTTTTCAGCGCCTCCTGTTAAAATTAGTTCAGCCGTTGGTTCTCCTGAGGAATCCGTAATTTGATATTTTGGCTGTAACTTACCGGTTGCAGTAAATGTCGCCTTTAGTGTTTTTTTATAAGGAGATGATGTTTCAACAGTTACAGTTATTTGGGTTTTTGTAAGATCTGTTGGCTTAACTTTAATTTCAATTGAATTAGCATTGCCTCCAGAAATTTTATTTTCATTTGTTGTATTTCCATTGTACGTAACCGTACACTCTCGATCACATGTTACTGTATATGAGATTTCCTCCATATTATATCGCAACGAATCTTCATAATTTTTCAGTTGGATAGGAATCCCATCCCCCCAATTATACACATCATAACTGGCTCCTTCTTCTTTAAGGAGATCGCTGGTAAAATAAAATTCTTCAGCACTGGCCAGACCGCTTTTACCAGTTTGACTCAGTGCATATCTGGCTACTGTAAATCCGCCAAAGGTCGCAGTACAAACCATTAATAAAAGCAGCGCAGTCAGGATGGGAGTCCGTTTATTTTTCTTTTTCCCTGCCGAAATCCGTCTTCTGCTTTTTTTTCTAACAGGATTGTTTTCCCTTTTCATGGATTTCCTCCTCTTTATTTTGACGCTGTAACAGCTTTAGGTACCACCTGATGCGCATCAATGCGTAAAGAAATAGCATCTATTTCATTCATAAACATCGCGTCATTTTCACCTATTGGCCATATGACTGTTAACGTATATTTATGCGTTTCCTCTTTTCCAGGAGGAAACAGTCCGCCGCTCCAAAACTTGTTCTGTTCATCTTCCACCGTAACGTATTTTTGCTCGTTAGCAATATTATCGGAAGGAGCAATGCTAAATTTCAATGGCAGATTTCCAGTTGTTAAGAGCGTTATTGTATATTCCTGAGCAACTTCGCTCACCGTACTATCCTTCTTATTACTTACTGAAAAAAATATAGGTTTTGCATCACCAGGCGTCATACCTTTTAAATCCTCCGTCAAATCCAATGAACTGCCTAAAGCCACCGCTGCCGTCTGCGCTGATGCACCACCGGTCACCTCCGTGCTGTAACGCGCATAGGTTACACCGAATATCAGCGTACAGACAAGGGAAAGATAAAGAAGATAGCTGACAATCCGTCCGAATGTCAATTGCTTTTTCATTTGATGCACCTCTTTCCTTTCTTCAGCAGGCGTCCCAGCCGTTCCGGCAGGAACAGCAGCAGTAATCCTGCAATAAGAATAATCATTATCCCCAGCGGGGTTCTCATAAACAAAAATACCGAACCGAGCTTCGGAATGATTTTTACCACGCGCCCTCTGATTTGCTCCTGCGTTACCACTTCCGGGTCCGATACATTATTGTAATCGCCCCTGGTAATAAATCCTTCCGCAGTTTCCTCCACAATACGGTGGGTAGTCACAAATGCTCCATCCGAAAATGTAATAATATCGCCGCATTGATATGTTTTTTCTTCATGTATAACCAACAGATCCCCTATAGAAAAGGTAGGTTCCATGCTTCCTGACAACACAACAGCATCCGACCAGCCAAATATTGTCGGAAGCTCCTGTCCGGTAAGTTTCATAGACGTAAGCTGCCAAAGATTCAGGAGGATCACAAGGCAGAGCGCCAACAGGATCACGCACTGTACTAATCTGCAAAAAATCTTTTTCATAGATACTAATTCTCTTCTTCGGCATGAATGGAAAGGGAAAGCATATAGGTTCCTCCTGCATTGCCTGCCGCCGTATCCTCCGCGTCATTGCCATTCAGCGGCCACTGCCAATCCAGACGGTATTTTTGAATTCCGTTTCCATTAACAGCGGTTTCCAGTGTTATTTCCTTTTTATCCTTGGCCAAACCGCCTGAAACTGCATCTTCCTCCAGCTTATTGCCGTCGCCGTCCAGCGGTGTTAATGTAAAAATAAGTGGCAGGTGAAGAGAGGTTGCTTCTGTCAGCGTCAGCGTAATATGTAAATTCCCCTGTCTTGAATTCTGCAGTTGGAACAGATAATAACCCTTCGTGCCTGGAGCAATTTTTTCATAGGGCATCCCCGTAGTCCGATCATAAAAAAGATCCAGGGTACTGTTTTGCGTCCAGTCAACAAATTCTTTACCGCTTTCCTTCTGTCCCGACACTGTCAGTCTGCCTGTTTCTTCGGAAGGCTCCGTTTTTTCACCGGCACCTTCTCCACCGGTTTCCTCTCCGGTGCCTCCCGTCCCCGGTGCAGCTGTTCCCCCGCTTTCTTCGGGCAGAGAAGGTTTTACTTCCTGTCCGTCAGAAGGAAGCTCTTCCTCCTGTTCCCCGGGTATAAGGGGCTTATCCGTAATCTTCCCCTCTGATCCCGGTTCTTCCGCTTTGGGAGCGTCTGTTCTTTCATCTGGCTGCGCCGGGGAAGCTCCGCCCCCGATAGGAACCGCTGTGCCGTCCTCCACAATCAGGCCGCTGCTGCCCGCTTCCTTTTTCTCACCGTCCGGGGTTACTACAATTCCCCCCGGATAAATCTGCGTGCCATCCGGCAGAATCACAACACCGTCCGGCTGTACCTTTGCACCCTCATTAAGAGTTGTCAGTTCTTTTGGAAAAAGTACGGTATCATCCGGCAGAATAATCGCCACCGGAATTTCTTTTCCACCCGGAAAAACGATAGTTCCATCTGAAAGACAGACATTACCACAGGGCGTTACTATAGGGCGTTCTGCTGCCGAAGCAGTTCCCGCCGGCGTAGTTACCATCCCGTCGGAGGAAGCCCAGGTGAGCCTTTCCGGATTGATATACAGCTCTTCTCCATCCAATTCAACCGTGATTTCCAGCAGCCGTACATTCACCGACAGCTGGATCACATAGGAACCGCTGTCCTGCAGGACAACGTCCGCACCTGCAATACTGTCTTCCCTGCTCAGGGAAATAGCCCTCTGTGCCGCAACCGTACCGTCTTCATTCAACACGAAAACCGTGTGTTCGCCTTCCACAACATTAGGAAACAGAAAAAAACCGTTTTCATCCGTAACGGTCCTTATTGGTGTACTGTGCAGTTCCATCGTCCGCCCTGCCGCCGGGGTACCATTGTTATAAACAGCCTGGCCTGACAGATGGAGAATCGTCTCTGTTTTTTTCTCCGGTTCCTTTTCCGGACTCAGAAGAATGGTATCGATAATTTGTCCTGTGGGCACTGATCCTGCATTTTTGCCAAGGATGTAGCCTGCTATGCAGGAGGTTAAAAAGGTCAGCAAAAAAAGGACCGGCAGCCAACGGAGTTTCTTTTTTTTATTTTCTTTTTCCTCCGGATAAGGAGGTGTTATCCCTTGCTGTTGTGACATAGTTTATGTTTCCTCCTTTTTTATGGAGCAACAGACAATTCAGCCTCTGGGAAAGGACCCGCTTAACAGCGGATTCTTTCCCGGGGGCTGAAAGCCCCGGGAAATCCTGCCCTGGCACAGAGGGCAGAAGTATCTTACCGACAGCCGTCAAGAATTTACTGCTTTACTTGGCTCCTGCTGCGTTCCGGTAACCGTAATCGTAAATGTCATCTCTCCGGCTGTTTTACCTGACGATGTATCATCACTGTCATTCGCTCCATCATTTCCCTCATATGGCCATTTCCAATATATAGTTTTTGTATCTGTTTTTTTGTCTTTTTCATCATTACCAATAGAACCGTTTAACCCAGAATAGCCAACTAAATTTTCAATTTTCGTATTGAACGCTTCGTCACTATAAAAGCTGAGATTTTTAGGTTTATTAATAATATTAGAAAAAGCTATAATATAATCTAATGCAACCTCACTGTCTGTAGCATCTATTTCGATCGTAAAGCTACCATCAGTCCCTGGTGCAATCTTGCCCGCAGTCACCTTGCCATTCAATGCTGTGTCTGTTAATTTAACATTAAACTGTTTGGTGTTATCAGTCGCATCATATGCATTGAATACCCACTTCGCCACCGTAGCCGTAGCCGTCCCTGTAACCGTGGTAGTATACTTAGCCAACGTCCCTCCCATCAAACAGGTAGACACCAGTGTCAGCGCCAGTGCCAGGGCGCCCAGTCGGGCTGCATGATTTTTTTTCATCATTTACTGTCCCTTCTTTCTCTTTTATTCGGGAACCATGTATGGCCTCATCCAGGCACGGTTCCCGTGTGCCTGCAGCACTCTGCACCCAGACATTCTGCCTGGCTATGTATAAACACGCCCCTCTGCTCTGTGCCCGCACAGGGACGGGTGCATTCTGATTTACTCCTTTTCCCTGCTGTCAGCATCTGCTTCCGCCTTGTTGGCCTTCAGGGCCGCAAGCTCAGCCTCCAGTTCGGCAGTCCGCGCCGCCTCCGCTTTGTCCAGACGCCATCTGCGCCATATATCCCAGAGAATAAAAAGCAATAAGGGACAAATGATAAAAAGTATCATGCCGGTAGTGCTCTGCATGAACATAACAAAATCCCCCAGGCCGCCTATACGGATCCCCTTCCAGATTCCCTGTATCTGATCTGCAGTTACCGCCTGCTGGTCTGCCGTATTGTTGGCATCTCCCTGCGTAATATAGCGGGTCTGCCCATCCTCCCCTGTTGTAATTTCCACAATGCGGTGCGTGATTGCTTTGCCGGAAACAAGATAACAAATCACATCCCCTTCCTTCAACTGTGAGCTGTCCGCCTTATGAAGAAGTATCATATCCCCCGTTTGAATCGCCGGCTCCATGGAGCCGGAAAGAACGATAACCGGCCTGAACCCCAGCACTCCCGGTATTTCCTCGGGACTTGTGTAGCTTCCTATAATCAATATTAAATTGATTATTATGATAGGAATAAAAAGAATGCACAACACAATTCCCACAATCCCGGAAACCGTCACCTGACTTTTCTTTTTCTCTTTCATATGTATTATCCTCCCAAATCAGGATACCGTTGTCCTGCCTGCTGAAGCCTGGCCGTTACAAGCACAGCTTCCGGATATGGTATCTTTTCCCATAACTAAAAAAACAGCCCCTGTACAAAGCTGCTTTTCCAATATGGGCAGTCAATCGGTTTTCCAACAGTAAAAAACAGTGCCAAAAAACTTCCGGTTTATAGTACAACCCCTTTACAGCTATGCCCATTTTTCCCTTAAAAGATAAAAGCATCTCTGTTTCCCGCAGAAAATATTAACAAAAAATAATTTTATTTACATCAGCTATCTATATAACGCACTATTTAACCACTTATCTATTAACTATAATTTATATAATTACGATTATTATTTTAGTATAATTATAAACTGGCAAAATAACAACGTTCTAAACTCATTTGTCATTGCCATTTTTGTGTCATCAAATGTGACACTTGTCTTGTTTTCAATTCATTATCAGTGTATACTTGGATTAAAGGAGGTAAAGTCATGCAGTTTTACGAAAAACTAACCTTTCTAATGGATCTGACTCAGGTTTCCAACCGTATGCTCTCACAGGAGCTTCAGGTCGATCCCTCCCTGATCAGCCGGCTCCGGCGGGGAAACCGGCGGCTTCCCAGAAACCGTGAGCATATCAAGGTTATGTCACAATACTTTTCCAAACGGAGCAACACAGAGTATCAGCGTCAGGCTCTTTCGGAAATGCTGGGCATCAGACAGGCCTACACCATGAAAAAGGAACAGCTTGCAGATATCCTTTTTTACTGGCTCTGTGGGGAAGCAGATGAAGTTGGACACTTTATGCGTACTTTTGAATCGTTCAACCTGGAATCAGTAAGCACACCTCCTGCCCAGGAGTCATGCCGGCTTGGCACAGAGAATTCAGTATACTATGGAAATGAAGGCAAAAGGGCGGCTGCGCGTGCATTTTATCTTCATCTGCTTTCTCTGGAGGAACCTGGTAATGTACTTATTTTCGCAGATGAATCAGACAACTGGATTACGGAGGAATACGGTTATGCCGGGTTACTGCAAAACTGGATCATGGAACTGATAAACCGTGGGTTTCAGATTATCCAGGTCATCCCTCCAACCACCTGGGTGGAGCAGGCTTTTGATTCCCTGCTTCGCTGGTTTCCTCTATATATGACCGGCAAGGTGTCAGCTTATTACTATCCCCGGATGCGGGATAACATGCACAGGCGGACGCTTATGATCATGCCCGGCGAAATCGCTTTAACCTCCAATTCCTCCGCAGGAATAACTTCCGTCCACGCTTCCTTCCTGACTACCGACTGGCGGCTTTCCCAGGCTTATGCCGCAGAATTTGAAGATCTTTTAGCACTCTGCCAGCCGATGCTGCATACCCACACGGTTCCGGAGGATTTAATGCGCTGCTTTACCCGCTTCCTGACAGATAACGGGGCCCGCATCCAAAGGGTTTCTTCACTCTCCGCTGAAACAGCACCTCCTGAATTGGTAGAATATTGTTATGGCAGAATAAAGGAACCCAATCTGAAAAAGCTCAGTGCCCTGTATCAGCAGGAAATGGCATTAATTGAAAAGAAGTGGGAAAAATATGGTCTGATAGACATCGTCCGCCTGCCTGATGTTGAAACAATACGTCAGGGAAAGATTCCTGTTATTCTGTCCCTCGGCGGAGAAACAAACCCTGTTTTTTATACTCCTGACCTCTATATTCTGCACCTGCAGAACATTCTGAGGCTCCTTGAAACCTGTGAGAATTATCATTTTATCCCGCTCCCTGATTCTGTATCCAATGAGGGGACCTTAATGGTCAGGGAACGGCAGAGAGCGCTCCTTGTCCATACAACGGCTCCCTTTGCTGTTTTTGAAGTTTCAGAGCCTGATATTGTTCTGTTCTGTCATGAGCATCTGCTGCACATTGCGGAACGAGCCGGCTATACCGGAATCGGCCGGATAAAAATTATATCCCGGATAAAAGAACTGATTCGGGAATTACAGTCATAAAGTCCTTCTTAACGGCAAACAAAGGGACTGCTATTTTCCGACAGATCATCATGAGAAAATCTCACTACAATAAATGAAAACTGGATACTGGCTATACTCTGAGTAGTGGTATACTAAAGGTGCCGAGTAAGGTCGGAAGGGGATTGGTGCTTCCAAGCCCGTGCGACAGACTGATTTTCAGCTCCTTAGGTGTACCACTTTTTGTTTCCATCGGGTTT
>ENA-ORTD01000760-ORTD01000760.1-human-gut-metagenome-genome-assembly--contig:-NODE-760-length-26892-cov-4.409062_pt1 | contig 26892 bp, 26 predicted proteins | sample MGYA00241907_ERZ509178 | MGnify/ENA primary metagenome ERZ509178 (study PRJEB26280, sample SAMEA2338793) | human gut metagenome | biome: human gut; feature: human-associated habitat; material: faeces...
AAGGTGAATGAAAAGTAGAAGGGTTGATAAGTAGAAGGGTTGATAAGTAGTTGGGAAAAGAAAAAGTCCTAAAAGATGAACGTAAAGATGAAGATGAAAATAAAGAATTTGTTGTTATGCAGGGAGGAAACGGTAGCTTAGGCAAAAGGAAGAAAACGGTATGAGAAACTTGCATGATATAGAATGAGCGATAGCGTAAAAAAGATTTCTGATAAGAAAAAGGTTTTTGGTCGTAAGAAAGCAATTTAACTAATCTAGGATGTGAAAGAATTGTGACATGAGTTTAGCTGGCACGTAAGCTTTCGCTAAAATGTGCTATAATGAAAGCAGTTAAGGAAGTGATGTGCATGGAACAAGAATCCTTGTTTTATCAGGATTTACAAGATCCTTTGGCAAGTCGATTACGACCACAGAGCTTAGAAGATTATGTAGGGCAAAAACATCTGATTGGTAAAGGAAAGGTCCTATGGAATCTAATTGAAAAAGATCAAGTAACCAGTATGATTTTCTGGGGTCCACCCGGTGTTGGTAAGACAACTTTGGCTAGGATCATCGCTCATAAGACACAATCCCGCTTTATTGATTTTAGTGCTGTCACAAGTGGCATACGAGAAATCAAACAAGTCATGAAAGAAGCAAGTGATGCCAGAGCGTTTGGAAAACGAACTATTTTATTCGTAGATGAGATTCATCGTTTTAACAAGGCACAACAGGATGCTTTTTTACCTTATGTGGAAAAAGGCAGCATCATCTTAATTGGAGCGACAACGGAAAACCCTTCCTTTGAGATTAATTCTGCCCTCTTATCGCGATGTAAAGTATTTGTTTTAAAAGGTTTGGAAACCAGTGATTTAGTGGAATTATTACAACATGCGTTACAGGATGAAAAAGGCTTTGGAACTTTAAATGTGCAGATGGAAGATAGCATGTTGGATATGATTGCCCAGTTTGCCAATGGAGATGCCAGAGTCGCTTTGAATACCTTGGAAATGGTCGTATTGAATGCAGAAAAAACAGATGAAGGGTATCTTGTCACAAAAGAAACGCTGGAGCAGTGCATCCATCAAAAATCCTTATTGTATGATAAAAAAGGGGAAGAACATTATAATCTGATCAGCGCTTTGCATAAATCCATGCGCAACAGTGATGTGCAGGCAGCTATTTACTGGCTTGCACGTATGTTAGAGGCTGGAGAAGATCCATTGTATGTGGCAAGAAGATTGGTACGCTTTGCCAGTGAGGATGTTGGTATGGCTGATAGTCGGGCACTAGAAATCTGTGTGGCGGCATATCAGGCATGTCATTTTATCGGGATGCCTGAATGCAGTGTACATCTGACACATGCTGTTACTTATTTATCTTTAGCACCTAAAAGCAATGCTTTATATATGGCTTATGAACATGCGAAAGAAGATGCCTTAAAGATGATTAGTGAACCAGTACCACTACAAATTCGCAATGCGCCGACTAAATTAATGAAGGAACTTCATTATGGGGAAGGATACCAGTATGCGCATGATTATGAGGATAAGCTGACAACCATGCAATGTTTGCCACCTACTTTACAGGGAACGATTTATTATGAACCTACCATGCAAGGTTCTGAGAGTAAGGTCACTGCACGTATGAAGCAGATTGAGGAATGGCGCAAGAAGCATAAGTGATATATAAAAAATATGGCATAAAAAGGAAGAATAGGTCATTTTCTGCATGAAAAAGGGAAATCATTAATATGTTCTTTCCGTTAGAAACATGCTATACTTGTGTTAGTTAAAGATAACATCATAAAGACACTGTGTATGGTTTTAAAAATCATGGACATAGTAAAAAAGGAGGACTTGAATATGAATGAGAAAAGAAAATTAGTATTGGTAGGTACCGGCTTTGTCGGTATGAGTATGGCATACAGCTTCTTAAACACTGGCGGTATCGATGAATTGGTTTTGATTGACGTTAATCATGATAAAGCCGTAGGAGAAGCGATGGACTTACAGCATGGACTTCCTTATGCACGTGGAAAAATGACGATCAAAGCTGGTGGTTATGAAGAATGTAAAGATGCAAGCATCGTTGTGATTACAGCCGGTGTTACGATGAAGGAAGGCGAAAGTCGTCTGGATATTGCGGCCAAAGACACGATGATCTTAAAAAGCGTGACCGAAAATATCATGAAATCAGGCTTTGATGGTATTATTGTAGTTGCCAGCAATCCGGTTGACAGCATGACCTATGTTGCTCAAAAAGTAAGTGGTTTACCAAAAGAAAGAGTTATTGGTTCTGGTACGATCTTAGATACTGCCAGATTGCGTTATCTGATGAGTGAATATCTGGATGTATCTTCCAGCAATATTCATGCCTATATTATGGGAGAACATGGAGATTCCAGTTTTGTACCTTGGACAAATGCCTATGTTGGATGTAAGAATTTGTTAGATATTCTGGATGAACAAGGTAAAGACTTAAGTGATCTGCATGAAATTTATACACAGGTACAGCAGGCTGGTTATGAAATTATCAAACGGAAACGTTCTACGTATTATGGAATCGGGCTTTCTTTGAATCGTTTGGTACATGCTATCTTGGATGATGAAAATGTAATCTTAACAGTCTCTGCATATCAGGAAGGTGAATATGGCCAGGAAGGCTTATATATTGGTGTTCCTGCTATTATCAACCGCAATGGTATTCGTGAAATTGTGAAATTAGAATTAAATGAAGTTGATCAGGCGAAATTTGATGCTAGCTGTGAAACATTGCGCAGCATCAACACAGGAACGATTGACCCATTGTTATAATTGATGAGCTCTCTTGGCAAACGTTAGCAGCGTTTGAACGGAGAGCTTTTTCTTTCTTTATGGGAATGTGAAAGTTCTTAGTAAAAGGGCAAAAAGGACGATCGATTGCTATACACATGCCATCATAAAGGTATAGCGCATAGGGGGGATAAGAAGGCGTGTTACTATCTCTATAGGAGTAGTTTGTGTAAGGATGAAACATTTCATCTAGGTTCTGATGTCAATTGTAACTTTGCAAGTGTATGGATTTATGCTATGATAACAGCGTTAAAATGGTAAAAGGTTATTGTTAAAAAGCAATGATTAGGCCTTTTACAATCGTGATAAAGTAGTATGAAAAGGGGTAATCGAAGATGAATAAGGCAATGATTTCGACATGGAAAATGTCGTATGATGGAATGCTGAAGGCAAAAGATATATTGCAGCAGGATGGCTCTGTACAGGCGGCAATCTTAGCTGCGATTCAGGATGTAGAAGCTAGAGAAGAATTTATCTCAGTTGGACATGGCGGTTTGCCAAATGCGCAGGGACATGTGCAGTTGGATAGTGCTTATATGAATGGAAATACGCTTGGTTTTGGTGGTATCATCGAAGTTGAAAATGTTGAAAGTCCAATTGCGGTAGCGGCTAAGCTAAGTGATTATAAAGTAAATTGTTTACTGTCAGGCAAGGGTGCGGAGGCCTTTGCACAAGAAGAAGGTTTTGCTTTTCAAAATCACATGACGCCTCAAAGTAAAAAACGATGGCAAGATAAACAAAAAGAAGACATGGAATTAAAAGCATATGAAGGACATGATACAGTTTGTGTGCTAGGAAAGTGTCAGGATGAGCTAGCAGCAGGAGTATCTACCAGCGGATTGTTTATGAAACATGAAGGACGTGTAGGAGATTCCCCAATCATCGGTTCCGGTTTTTACAGTGATGCCCTGTATGGAAGTGCTGCGGCTACCGGATTGGGAGAAGATATCATGCGTGGATGCTTATCCATTCGCATAGTCGATGCCATGGCAGCAGGTATGTCTGTACAAGCAGCTGTCGATACAGTATTAGATGCACATGTAAAACGCATGCAGATGGCCAATCGTACATGTGATGCGATCAGTGTGATAGCTATGGATAAGGATGGGAATTGTGGCGCTTCCACAAATATTTCAGAATTTCCATATGTTGTCATTCAAGAAGATGACATCAAGTTAATGGTTGCGACTTATCAAAATGGAAAGCATGATAACTTTGAAGCAGATGCTGCATGGATAAAGCAATATACTGGAGATTAGGTATACATGCGCAAAGAAAGATTTAAAGCTTTTAGGAATGCTGAAAGCTGATTGGAAATGATATAAGCAATAAGAAAAAACGTAGCATGAAAAGATATGATCACTTCTAAATAGACAACGTAAATAAAGAATACGTTGTTTACAATAGGAATGATGTGCTACGTTTTTTTAAACACTTTTTTTATACTCTTTTTCTTTTTGTCATCTTTTCAATCATGAAGGGCTTATTAGAAATCTGTTGAAAGAAATGCTTACATAAACACTATCGATAATAGCTGACCTTTTCAGGATCATACTGATCAATTCTTGTCTTATCTTCTGCACTGTATCCAACAGCAACGACAGCAACAGGCAATAGATGATCTTCCAAATGGAAATACTCTTTAAACTTGCTAATGCGCTCTTTTGAAGGGCCAACAGCACACCAACAAGTGCCAAGGCCTTGATGCACACCTTCAATCAACATATTTTCAATGGCAGCGGCAGCATCTACATACAAATATTCATCGATTGGATTTACGTTGCGATCTCCCATAACGAGAATTGCACAATAGGCTTCTTTCATCATCCCGGTATAAGGCTGAAGCTCTGTCATATGATTTAATGTTTCTCTATTCGTGATGACTAGAAAACGCCAGCTCTGTGTGTTTCTGGCCGTTGGTGCATTCATGGCAGCTCTTAACATTTCTTCCAATTTTGCTTGTTCCACTTCACGATTTTGATAATGGCGAATACTAACACGATTAAATAGTTCCTCTAACATAACATGATGCCTCCTTTTCTATCAGTATAGCACAGAAATGAGAAACAAGTATCGCGAATGCATGGTTGATGATAGTATCGTATGATAGAGGAGAAAAGCGATGTTGAAAAAAGCAATTGTCATGATAATTCATAGGAAGATTTTGTTTCTTTACTTGTTCACATCATGATGATATTGAATATGCATAATGTATGAAAAAAAGAGTTCCTGTGTTGGAACTCTTTAAAGGATCAAAGATTAATTGAATAAGGTGAGTATTACTTTCCTACATTGGAAGTAATCACAATATTATGCATCCGCTCATTATTGTAAGCCGTTAGATATTTACGATCTTGTTTCATCAAGGTATCAATTGTCACAAATTGAAAACCTTGTGCATCCAATTCTTTTAACACCTTTTTAACACCTTCTACAGTCTCTTTATGAATATCGTGCATTAAGACAACTTCATAACCAACGGAAGCACCTTTTTTAATAATACTTGTCATCATTTCCGGATTATGATTTTGCCAATCCAAGGAATCAATATCCCAACCAACCATATCTAAACCACATACGGAATCCAATGTATTACCAATTGCTCCATAAGGTGGACGGAAATAACGAGGCTCAAAGCCGGTTGCTTTAAAGATGACATCATTTGGTTTATAAACTTCTTCACTTACTTGTTTTTTGGTTAACGTATTTGTTACAGCGATACCTTGTGAATGATCCCAAGAATGGTTACCAACTTCATGTCCGCGTTTATATACTTCTTTTACTAAATCTGGATTCAGATCCGCATTTTGTCCTAACATGAAGAAAGTTGCTCGTCCACCATATTTTTCAAATTCATCCATAATCGCTTTTGTATTTTCACTAGCCGGTCCATCATCAAAGGTAAAGGCAATTAATTTCTTTCCTTTTTTCACAGCCGGCTGCGCAGCTGGGATGATAGGATCTTTCATATAATAAGAAGGAATTTTAGCATTTGTCAAAGCTATGTATGGTTTATGATCTTCATAAACAACATCTAATGTTTTTGATGCATTTGCGTCAAAATAGAAGGAGACTTTCTTATCCTGCAAAATGAAGCTGCTCAAATTTGCAATTTTTATCTGATCTTCTTTAAAACCATTTTCCTTTGCCAGTTTTTTCATCATCACAATATAATCACGGCGTAAAACATCTTTTACATCCATTAATTTTTTACGCTTAATATCGTAATTATAAGATACGTCTTCTTTCTTTAAGACTTTATCATTTTCATCTTTAATAACTTGATGGAAAGTTAATGTGATATAACTGTCATATAGCAGTTTACTGTCATAATCCACCATAATATATTGCATGCCGCTATGCTTTTTATCTACTTTTACATGTTTTTTCCGATAGTTAGCGACAAGATCATTCATCGCTTTTTCTTGATATTCAGGATAATGTACAGATAGATAATAAACATCTTCTTCCTTCTGACTATCATGTTGCGATTCCCCATATAATTTAGTCTTTTCGTTATAAGCATCATATTTTTCATATGGATTGGCTGCTAACATCTTGATCCCCACAAAGACTCCAGCCACAATAACGATGATCCCGGCCATAATAATTGCCAAACGATCCCATCGTATGTGACTTCTTCTGCTTTTTTTATATTGTGTCATGTAAATCCTCCTGTACCCTATAGTTTTTCATATTTTCTTCATTATATCAGACATTTGTCGAATTAGGTAAAATTCTGACTGACTATTTTTGCATTCATATTGGCATGAAAAAGCTTTTTTGCATGTTGTTGTCTTAATAGAAATGTAAGAAAAGACATCTTTATTATGACATATATTTTTATAATTTTCTCTTAACTTTTCTTAAACATTTTATAAATGAAGATGATTATATCTACTTAAAGGCTAGCAAACAACATGCGGTTGCAGGCATAAGATAGGTTCATTTATTATATCATGAGCAAAACTTTAGACATATGTATAGTTTTCATACATACTAGCATTATAAAAATAGGAGGATTTCATATGAATGAGAAAAGTTTATATAAATTAAGTTGTGGTTTGTATATTATATCTAGCAGTTATGAAGATAAAATAAGTGGTTGTGTGGCAAATACATTACAACAGGTGACTTCATCACCGGTACAACTCAGCATTACCTTGAATAAAGAAAACTATACCGAGCAGCTTATCGAAAAAAGCGGTAAATTTAATGCGGTTGTCATAAGTCAAAACATTGACATGGATGTGATTCGTCGTTTTGGTTTTCAATCCGGAAAGGATATCGATAAGTATGAGGGGATAGCTCATCGGGAAGATAGGCAACAGATTCCATATGTCAGTGAACATGCCTGTGCTTACTATACTTGCAAAGTCGTATCCCACCTGGATGTGGGAAGTCATGTAATCTTTGTTGGTGAGGTTGTTGATATGGAGGTCTTAAGCGAGGAAGAAGTCATGACCTATGCGTATTATCATCAAGTGAAAAATGGAACGACACCAAAGAAAGCATCCAGTTATCAAGAGCAAACAGAAAAACATGGCTGGCGTTGTAGTATTTGCGGCTATCTTTATGAAGGAGAAGTATTGCCACAGGATTATATTTGTCCAATCTGTGGAGCACCGGCAGCGGTCTTTGAAAAAATCTAGACAAGGGAAACAGGAGTGTGTAGGAGGCATAACGCTCCTGTTTTTTTCTAAGCTGTTTTCTGTATGCGATACATGGTACAATAAAAGAAAATAAACGACAGATAAAAAGGAGAAACTGCTTGCCCTCCTGTGCAGGGGAGGTGTTACAGTAAAGAGGAAGGGAGGTCTATCATGTATAAAATCAGCGAATTTTCTAATATCACACAACTCAGCATAAAAGCTTTACGTTATTATGATGAGGAAGGACTATTGGTACCAAGTCAACGCAATGAGCAACAACACCGCTTGTATAGCGATAAGGATTATGAAACAGCCAGACGAATTATCATGCTGCGAGAATTTCATTTTTCTATCCAGGAAATGAAGGATGTTTTACAAAACTGTGAGAATGATGAGGACATCTGTTATTATCTTCAGGAAAAGATGGCATTGATCAAGAAAAATATTTTGGAAGAAAAAGCCTGTATGAAAGCAATGGAAAGCTATCTAAAAGAACGCAATTTTACGAAGCAGGCCAATGCCCTGTATCAAATTCAGGAAGAAATATGCGAAAAGATTCAGTATGCTGCTATTCCTTTTCAAGGTAGCTATGATAAAATCAAAACTTATGTCCAACGCTTGTATAAAGAGTTAAAAGGAAACACAAAAGGTGCTATCTTTCAAATGTATTTTGAGGAGGCTTATGATGAAATGATGGCAAGCAGACTGTGTGTAGATTTAAAGAAAGAGATAAAAACAGTTCCTAATGATTTTTTTATCGGGCAGATTCAGGCACGGCAAGTTCTCTCTTTATATCATATTGGCAGCTATGAAACACTGCACATCGGCTATAAAGCCTTGCTGGATTATGCGCAAGAACATCATTTGCATCTGCAATTGCCATATTGGCAGCATTATGAAAAAGGACCGGGTATCGTGTTAAAGGGAAATCCGGATAAATATGTAACTAAGATCGTTGTGCCATATGAAAGGGGATGAAAGAATGTTGGCAGCAGGAAAGGAAAGTGAAAAGGAAACTGTAAAAGTGGTTAAAGGAGATCATGAGAAACTGTCGGAAGATGGAAGCGAAAGGATATCAGAAGATGACAAGGGAAGCATGTCAGAAAATAAAAAGGAAAGCATATTAGAAGATGGAGTAGAAAGAAGAGTAGAGGATTTAAAAAGAGAATTAGCCAAAAAAGATGCAGTCGCAACCTATCGGTGTTTGCAAAATGATCCTATAGTGTTAAAAGATTTGTGCGACATCATGGAATATGATCCATCTGCTTTAAAATACCAAGCGCAAAAAGTAGTCATGGAATTCGCCAAACATCAGCCCTTGGAAGTCTTTGCATATCATGATCGATGCAAAAGGTTATTGCACCATGAAAATGCTTTTTTGCGTTATGGGATGATTTCCATCATTGCCATGCTGATGCAGGTGGGAAATCAGGAAATGGCTGCTTGTTTTCGGGAATGCTATATGGAAAATCTGATGACACAGGAAATCGCTGCTTTTGGGAATACAATCAAGGGGATGCCGGCCTTGTTGCAATGGTTTCCCAAAGAGGAAAAAAAGCTTCTTATATGTGCGCAAAACATTGAAAATCATGTGTTTTATCATCATGGACAAATATCGATACCATGTCAAATGGTCGCTAGACGTCAAATATTAGGTTTTTTAAAGGATTGGTTTTGTAAAAGTGCTTATCCTAAGGAGTGGAAAGATTTTATTTATGAATGTGCTATGTGTCAGGAGGATAAGGTACAAAAAGCAGCCAAACAAGTTATGCGAATGTTAAATAAAAAAGTGATAAAAGAATGATTCATGTTGTGATAACCAATATAACAACAGATGAAAAAGGAGGTTTCTCAATGATAGCATCACCTTTAGCAAAAGTTTATGAGGCGTATAGTGCAGTTGCAGATGGCAGAGTAGAAATGAAAGAGGATGAAGCGTATGTAACTTCCAGTGATTATACGAAAAAGTATACGGTACGCTTTTTAGAAAACACCTATTCTTCGAATGATAATGCGACTATTTGGCAGCATTATGCAGGCTATCCAATCATAGCAGTCGTGTTGATGCAAGGAAAGGTAGCGATAAGAAAAGAAATCTTATCATATTTTAAGGATGTAAATTGGAAACAGCTGAATACAAAGTATAAAAATAATTATCAAAAGGCAATTACAGCATTCTTCAAGGAAAAACAGATTCATGAAGATACACAAAATATGATTGAGCAGGTAATGGAAGAAACGTTTGAAGAATTCTGCGAACTTTCCTTTGTGATTAAAGGAAATCGCGCAAAAAAGATTATGATAGAAGATGGTGTTTAAAGGTACTATGGAAAATGATTACCACCTATATCTGTGTAAAGATACTATGATAAGTGTAATTTGCGTAAAAGTGTTGAGGTCAAACAAAGGATTTCAGCACTTTTCTTTACGTAAAAGGCATGCATGCGGGAAGATGTACGATTTTCTAATAGAAATTACAATCCAATCGTGCAACCGTTTACAGATTATGGTAAACTGTTTATGAAGAAAAGAAGGAGAAAATGAATATGAAACAAGACATGATTGTAATTCTAGATTTGGGCAGCAGTGAAAACACTAGATTAGCTCGTGAAATTCGTGAATTAGGCGTGTATAGTGAAATTTATCCACATGATATCACGAAGGAAGAACTGGCAAAATTGCCAAATGTGAAGGGTATTATCATCAATGGTGGACCTAATCATATCGTAGATGGGAAACGTATTGATGTTGATGCACATGTTTATGAACACGGTTATCCGGTAATGGCAGTTGCGCATGCGTTGGCAACATGTGAGGATGTATTAGATACATGGAGTGAGGATAAGGAAGAGTCCTGCTGTTTTGAAGAAATTTGTATTTGATGACTGCAAATGTGAAACAAATTGGAATATGAAAAACTTTATCGCGGATCAGGTAGAGTTGATTCGTGAACAGGTAAAGGATAAAAAAGTATTACTGGCATTATCTGGTGGCGTGGATAGCTCTGTTGTGGCAGCTTTATTGATTAAAGCAATCGGTAAACAATTAGTATGTGTACATGTAAACCATGGCTTGATGCGCAAAGGTGAGTCAGAAAGTGTTGTGGAAGTGTTTAAAAATCAATTGGATGCGAATCTGATTTATGTTGATGCGAGTGAAAGATTCTTAGGAAAATTGGAGAATGTTGCGGATCCTGAAAAGAAACGTAAGATTATCGGTACGGAATTTATTCGTGTATTTGAAGAAGAGGCAAGAAAGCTGGAGGGTATCGATTACCTAGCACAGGGTACGATTTATCCAGATATTGTCGAAAGTGGTACAAAAACAGCAAAAATGGTCAAATCTCATCATAATGTTGGAGGATTGCCTGAAGATCTTGGTTTTGCGTTAGTGGAACCATTGCGTCAACTGTTTAAGGATGAGGTACGTGCATGTGGTCTTGAATTGGGGTTACCGGATGAGATGGTATTCCGTCAGCCGTTCCCTGGCCCAGGTTTAGGTGTGCGTTGTTTAGGGGCTATTACGAAGGAACGCTTAGAGGCAGTGCGTGAGGCGGATGCAATCTTGCGTGAGGAATTCCATAATGCTGGATTGGATAAAAAGGTTTGGCAGTATTTCACAGTTGTGCCTGATTTTAAATCTGTAGGTGTACGTGATAATGCGAGATGTTTTGAATATCCTGTGATTTTACGTGCGGTGAATACGGTGGATGCTATGACGGCGACGATTGAGCAGATTGACTGGCCGGTATTATTGAAGATAACGGATCGTATCTTGAAGGAAGTTAAGAATGTGAATCGTGTTTGTTATGACCTGTCACCAAAACCTACGGCGACCATTGAGTGGGAATAAAAATCGATATTAGATAAATTGGTGCGAATAACAAGCGTACAGTAGAATGCTAGGAGATTCGCACCAATTTGTCATATTATATATTGATATTTATAGAGCTATTTTCCTAAAAATTATATTAAAGTTAAACGTTTCTTCTTTAAATGATATGATTTTAATGAAAATTTGCTGTCGCATCTTGTAAGAAGCGTGAGTTGAAATCGAGTGGGAAAGCGGTAGGAGAACGCCTACAGAGGTCGCATCTTGTAAGAAGCGTGAGTTGAAATAATTTGCTAGATATAACTATATAAGCCTCTTTAGTCGCATCTTGTGAGAAGCGTGAGTTGAAATCATTATCGCATGTTGAGGCATACCTATGCAACAGGAGTCGCATTCGCGAGATGTGTGAGTTGAAATTGTCGGCGTTGCCAATTCGTGATATTCGTTTCTAGTGTCGCATCTTGTGAGATGCGTGAGTTGAAATGTTGTATTTTGATTCATGTAAGTTGTAACATTTATACAAATGTATAATTTCCTCTTCATTAAGATTTTTAAGGATTAGTAACACCATCGGCATGCACATGAATCCAAACACACCAAATAATTTACCGCCTGCATACATACATAACAACATTAACAAAGGATGCAGTCCTAACTGCTTTCCCATTAATTTAGGCTCTACTATATTACGTATTAAAGTAATAATCAAATATAATATTAATAATCCTATGGCTAATTTATGTTGCCCTTGGATATAAGAAAACAGAATCCAAGGTATCATAATACCTCCGGTACCTAATATGGGAAGTACATCAAAAACCGTAATGCCTAAGGCTATTAGCCAGGCTTTTTTTATATCTAAAATAGAAAGACCTATGCCTAATTCAAAGAATGTTAATAGCATTAATTTGATTGTAGCTATAAACATATTTAAAAAGGTATGAGTGGCAAAATAACGTATAGATAATATGATTTTTTGTGTTTCTGGTGAGAATTGTTGGAAAAAGAAATTAGAAAGGTTATGGTAATCAGAAGTAAAAAAGAAACTAGAAAATATGGCAATAAAAAAGGTTAAAAGGAATTTAGGTACTGAAGATAGTAAATTACTTAATATACTTAGAATATTTTGCGATAAGTCGGTAACAAATCCTGAAAGAAAATTTTGTAGGCCTTCCCAAATGGATGTGATGGCGCTTGATATCGCTCCATCATAATCCTTCCAAACTACTTGGACATGAGAGAAAGAATCTTGAAGAAAGGGTTCCATCGTGTTTTGATACCATTCGGGTATTTTAATAAGCACATCTTGCGTCCAAAAGTATATCTTCATACCGCAATAACTTAATATAATACCTAATAATGCATAAAAAAATAAAATGATAACAATGCTCCAAAACTTTTCATGTCCCTTTGTAAGTCTTACAAAAATACGGATAATGGGACGTAACATAAAGGCTATGAAAAAACCAAGAATGAATGGCAAAAGGTAGGGGATGATATATTGAAAAAAGACATAAAAAAGGAGCATTAGAATGGAAAAATACAGAAAACGAATAATAAAGGCTCGTTGTTTTTCTGTATCCATTCTAAACCCTCCTTTATGAATGATTCATTTTATGAAACATAGAGAAATAGGTTTTCATATAAAGCAGGAACGAAACCAGTAAGAATATGGTTGTAATGAGCAAAAGGATATCTGAGTATATAGTGTTTTTAATTGGCAACAAGAGCAGTAGAAACATTGTAACATAGAAAACTGCCGTCGATACCTTACCAAACCACTGCGCACCGTTCATATAACCGCCTTTTTTTCTCATATACAGCCAACATAAGAACATACTGGTTTCTTTGACCATGAATAACAGAAACACCCATTTCATATGCTGAATCTTGAATAGCAGTACAAATACAATAGCAAACTGTAGAAGTTTATCTGCAAATGGATCTAACATTTTACCTATTTCACTTATTGCATTCGTATGTCTTGCGATATAGCCATCTAAGAAATCAGTAAAGCCACATGCGAGGATAAGAATAGCTGCGATCAGTTGTTCATCCTGCATATAATAATATATGAAAATAGGTACAAGAATTATGCGTAGCATAGTAAGTAAATTTGGTATGGTACAAATATCTGATTTTTTTATATACATGATATTCTCCTTATGTTTTTTGAAAATGCAATAAATTTATAAAAGCCGCAATTATATGTCCATTTAATAGTCAAAACAAAATTGGATGCTATAGTACATCTTATACTATATGAATTTGCATGAGGAAAAGCTTTTCCAATTCTTTTTGTTAATGTTTCTAAATGCTTCTTATTAACATAGTCTAGCGATGTAGGTGATTGTGTATTGTTTTAAATAATGCTTCAATATTTGTTCTAGATAAAGCTTCTTTTTTGTTAGGGAATGCTTTACTTAAACGCTCATGTGTGTGTTTACGTTTTTGATGCAGGGAATCTACCATATCATGAACTTTTTGAATATGTGATAATAAAATTTCATCAGCGTCAGTACTATCTAAAACGCGGCGAATACTTTCACTTATAGGTTCTTCAAGTGGAAAAATCTGAGCTGTTTTAAACTCTTTGACCAATTCTTTCATACTGTTCTCCACTTCCAGGAAATCCTTATTTTTGCGTAGTAGTGCCATAAGTGTTGATACACCATCATAGGTGAAAAGGATAATTAACAAGATACAGAGTATTGCTTGTGCCTGATGCGGCAAAAGATTTATTGAATCATTTACAAATGGATGCAGTACATAGTAAACAAATACGACCATAATACCGAAAAGCGTAGAGTTTTTTAAACAAATACGTCCATTGATATTAAAAGGATATGTTGAATAATCCCACCACTTTGTATGGAAGAACATTTCCATCAGCCAACTGGTTATGTATTCAAGTGCACTTGTAACAAGGATGCCTGCTACAAATAGAAGCAGTGGCTTAGCGGCAAAAGGTGTGAGCAGGTAAATAACAAGCATAGCTCCACAGCCATAAATTGGACAGTAGGGTCCTTCTAAAAATCCACGATTTATGAATTTCTTGGCAGGAATGCTGCAATAGATACACTCACATACCCAACCTAAAAAGCTATAAGCGAAGAAACATAAGATATAGAACATACAATATCCTCCTAGAATAATTCATACAGACGTTTATCAGAATAATCTTGTATGATAATCGGACAATCTGCAAACTTGCGTTTTTCTTTATCACTCACAACAATAACATCAATACCGGCATTTTTTGCAGCTTGTACACCATTTTCTGTATCCTCAAAAATTACACATTCTTCTGCTTTAAGATTAACATTATGTAATGCCTCTAGATACATCTGAGGATCTGGTTTACTGCGTGTTACTTGTTGAGAAGTAATAACATAGTCAAAATAGGGAGTCATTTGTTTGTGTTTTAAGATGTGATTGACCACATCAGTTGCATTGTTTGTACATAGGCATATTTTATAATTTTTTTGCTTCAGATAATGCAGGAAGGTTAAAGCTTCATTTTTCATAGGCGCATGATCATAATGGTTTAATAAGAATTCCATAACACGATCAATTAAATCTTGAGCTTCTTGTGGATCTTCTACCTCTTCACGGATCTTTTGTTCCATTTCTGAGAAGCTTCGCACGCGTGATTTTAAAACTTTTAATATCAATGTTTTTTGGACAGTCTTTAATTCACTTAATGCTTGCTTGAAATTGATATTTTCATAGGTATTGATGAGAGTACCATCCATATCAAATAAGACACCTTTTTTATTCATGAGGATCCTCCTTTTCATTTATCATTTCTATAAATTGTTCTAACTTTTGTAATCCTTTTACGATGAGTTCTTTGTCTTTATCGTTATAATGATTCCATTGTTTTTGATAATGCTGATACATGGCATCATGGATCGTATGAATACAAGCTTTTCCAGATTCTGTAGGATATAATAAGACTACACGTTCATCACTCACGCTGCGTTTACGAAAGATATATCCTAATTTTTCTAATTTTTTGCAGGTTACAGACATATTGCCTGCATCTTGTTGCAAGGCTTTTGCACAGGCGCCTATTGTACAAGCGGTATGTTCATGGATATGGGATAAAACACGGTATTGAAGTTCACTTATTTGGTATTTTTCATAGTAAGGACGTAGAAAACCAGTAGAACGATGGTTTAATTTGCGATAGATTCGTTCAATTTGTTTCTGATACGTATACATAGAAATATTCATATTTTCACCTTCTATATAATTTATATGTAGTTTACATATTTTATATAGAATATAAAGATTTGTCAACTTTGTCATAAGCGATAAATTGTAAAAGTCTATCGTATTATATCGTTTAATAATGATAAATTTATGATATAATTAAGAAAGCGCTTACAAACACTGTCGGGGGGCATTTTATGGGTGAACTATTAGCACATCGCATCAAAAAAACAGAATATTCACAAACACTAAAACAGCATGAAAAAAATACAGCAGCTTTATGCCAAGTTTTTTTAACCACTTGTGAACTTGATAAAATTGGCTATTTAAGCGGAATACTGCATGATTTAGGAAAAGCTAAATCCTCTTTTCAAGCATATTTAATGAAAGATGAAGACACAAATGAAAAAATAAATCATGCTTTTGCAGGTGCTATTTATCTATATGATCATTTCTATAATTTGAAGAATACTAATGAAGTTATACAAAAATGCTTTATAGAATCCGTAAGTTTAATCATATTATCCCATCATTCAAAACTTTATGATATGTATAATCCGGATAAAGAAATGCCTTTTCATTCAAAAATAATGACAAAGAAAGAAATATTAGATTATGAAGAAAGCATAAATACCTTTTTCAGCATATTTGATAAAAGGTATTTGCAAACACTTATTCAAGAGGCTATTGAACAATATCAAACACTCTTTTTACGCATGAAAGAACATGTAATAAAATTAAAACCATTCTTAGAAGAGCAAGGTTGTAAAAAGAAAAATGGAACACTTTTGTATTTTCAATTAGGATTGCAAACGCGCTTATTACAAAGTGCATTACGAGATGCAGATTGCTATGATACATATTTATTCATGAATCATCCTACTTTATCTTATAGTGTACTTCAACCTCCCTATTTTGAAAAGAACCGCCTGCATATCTGGGAAACATTAGAAAAAAAACTAAATGCACACCTTTTAACTCTTCAACAGGGAAACAAGCAAACAGAAATCAATCAGTTACGAAATCAAATATCTCTAGAATGTTATCAGGCCGGAGAAAAAAAGCAAGGAATTTACACACTGGCTGCTCCTACTGGTTCGGGGAAAACGTTAGCAAGTTTACGATTTGCATTAGCACATGCAAAAAAACATAAACATATTCGTCATATTTACTATGTAATACCTTATTTGTCAATATTGACGCAGAATGCAGCTAACCTAAGAGATGTATTGGATGAAAACGATGAAGCCATCATCTTAGAGCACTATTCTAGTCTTGTTATTGATGATGATGAACAGCATCAACTATTCACAGAACGTTGGGATCATGCGGTAATCCTCACAAGTTATGTGCAAGTATTAAATGCACTTTTCCATGGGTCAAAACAAAATATTCGCAGAATGCATCAATTGACAGATGCGATTCTGATATTCGATGAAATTCAATCATTACCACTGTCTTGTAAGAATATGTTTCAAACAGCTATTGACTATTTAACAGAATTTTGTGGGTCTACTGTTTTATTGTGTTCTGCTACACAGCCATTTCCTCGAAGTAAATTAAACGCTATTCATCCTTATGAAGAAATACTTTCTCATTTAAAAACATATAATGAAGCTTTTCAACGTGTCCGCTATGAAGATAAGACACAGTGTAAAATGCACACAGATGAATTAGTGAAGGCAATTAGCGCGGATATGCAATTACGCCAATCAGCTCTAATCATCTTAAACCAAAAGAAAAGAGCTTATGATGTTTACCAGGAACTTAAAACTCTTTTGGATAAAGATTATAAAATATTCTTCTTGGCAAATACAATGTGTGCACAGCATAAAGAAGATATGATTAAAGAGATGACTGCAGCTTTACAGAAAGATACGAAAGTCATTTGTGTCAGCACATCTTTGATTGAGGCAGGTGTGGATCTAAGCTTTGAAACTGTGTGGCGTGCTTGTACAGGTTTAGACAGTATTATTCAAGCAGCTGGACGCTGTAATCGAAATCGTGAATATGAAGAAGGAATTACGTATATCTTTTCGGATGCTGATGAAAATTTATCAAGACTATCAGAAATTGCCAGAGCAAAAGCAATGACCCTTCGAGTATTGAAAAAATTCAGAGATGATCCACTTCAATATGATAATAATATCGCATCACAGAAGACATTACATTGCTATTATAAATATTACTATGAAAATCTTTCTGCTTATAAGAGCGAATCAGCCATCGAAACAGATTATATTAAAAAAGTTGGACAAGTGACTTACAATCTATATGATTTATTGTCAGAAAATGAACAAAGTATAAAGCAATTTAGTAATGATGAGAAAAAACAATGTGTTATGCGGCAAGCATTTCGTAAAGCTGGTGATTTATTTGAAGTAATACCTAATGCAACAACAACGGTAATCGTACCATATGGTAAAGGTGAAGACATCATCACAGAATTATGTGCGGAAATAACAGATTATAATCGCATTGATACGTTATTAAAACAAGCACAGCGTTATAGCATTGAAGTATATACACAAGGGAATTACTATCAAGATTGCTTTATAACTATAAAAGACTTGGGGGTGATGATACTTAATGATGGTTATTATGATGAAACATGTGGTTTTCACATGATGGCACAAAAAGATGGTTATTTTCTATGAAGAAAGGAGTGATGAAATATGAGAGAAAATAAAATTCAATTTAAAGTGCAGGGACGATATGCATTATTTACGGATCCTATCACACGTATGGGTGGAGAAAAGATGTCATATCAAATTCCAACCTATGGTGCTTTACGAGGTATTGTAGAAGCAATATATTGGAAGCCAACTATCGAATGGATTATCGATAAGTGTCGTGTGATGAAACAAATTCAAACAGAAGCAAAAGGAATGCGGCCTTTGGTTTATGATGGTGCCATCAGCAAATCGCAAGGAAATTCGCTATCTCTTTACACCTATTTGTATGATGTAGAGTATCAGATTGAAGCACATTTTGTATGGAATGAAAATCGTCCCGATTTGAAACAAGATCGCAACGAAGATAAACATTATCAAATTGCCAAACGTATGCTGGAAAAAGGTGGCAAGCGCGATGTATTTCTTGGGACCAGAGAATGTGTTGCAGAAATAGAACCATGCGTATTTGGCGAAGGAAGCTCAGCTTATGATGATGTTACGGCCATGACGTTTGGCTTAATGTTTCATAGTTATCAATATCCGGAACAAAGTGCGGATGAGAAATTAAGAGCGCTGTTCTTCTATCCACAGATGAAGCATGGCATTATTGAATTCCCACAACAACAAGATTGTCCTATTCAAAATGATTTGCGTGTTATGAAAGAAGAAAAGCTGTTCATTCCTGGGCAGAATTTTTCCTTCTTAAAGGATGGTGATGAGGTATGAGCTGGGCGGTAAAGCTATGTGAAACTTATGATAATTGTTTGGATAAGGTAGGAATTGCCGATAATAATCATCGGATATTATTACCAATTGGTTATACAACCGTAAGTGCACATATCGAATGTACGTTGGCTCATGATGGCAGTATACAAGCAGAACTTATTCAGAAAGCGGATGCGAAAACAATGATACCAAGTACCATCGATTCTTCATGTCGTTCGGGTAAGGATGCCAACAAGGTTCCCCACCCACTGTTTGATAAGCTTTATTTCATGGCAAAAAATCTTGCACAATATTCGGATGAAAAAAAGCTTTACGATAGCCATGCGATTTATATGCAGCAATTGCAGGCATGGATCCAATTGGCACAAGGAAGACCAGGAACATCACTTTTAGAAACGCTTTATACATATTTGGATAAAGGAACATTGCTGCATGATCTTGTAGAGCAAGGCATTCTGATTGTTGATGAGAATGGAAGACTTAGCAAAAAACGTATGATTGACACAGATAGCATTGATATCTTCAATTTAGTAACAGAACAGAGCAGTGCAGTACTTCGTTTTATTGTAGAGGATGAAGATGAGCACTTTCATAAACTATGGATGGAAGCAGATTTAATAAAGTCTTTTTCTGCATACTATGAACCGATGATTGAACAAAAAGGGCTTTGCTATATTAGTGGGGAAAATACCTCACTATCTACAAAACATCCTAATAAGATACGCAATGTTGCTGATAAAGCGAAATTGATATCATCAAATGATACAACCAATTTCACTTACTTAGGACTATTAACTGATAGTGCACAATGTGCAGGTATTGGCTATGAAGCATCCCAGAAAATACATAATGCCTTGAAATGGCTGATTGAACGTCAAGGAAAGCTATATGGTTCTGGTGAATTAGCCATCGTTGCATGGGGATTAAAAAAAGTTGAGCTTATCAACCCACTAGACAATATCTTTGATTTTGACGATGGAAATGAGATTAAAATAGATATACAGGAAGATTATGCGTATGCATTAAATAAAGCATTATCAGGATACTATACCAAAAGATTTCAAGATCCAGATGAAGATGTTGTCATTATGGCTTTAGATTCTGCCACTACCGGAAGACTTTCAATTTCGTATTACAGTGAATTAAAAGGCTCTGCTTTCTTACAACGTATAGGTAAGTGGTATGCATCCTGTGCATGGCAAAATGTTATTCGTTTTGAAAAACATATGGATGCAAAAGGGAAAGAAATCTACCAACGTATACGTTACACTGGCACGCCTTCGATTAAGAGTATTATCCATTGCGCATATGGTAATAGCGTTAAAAAAGAAATAGAAAAAGTAACAACAAAGGAATTATTAAGCTGTATCATGGATGGACGTAAACTGCCTTATGCATTAGTGGATCATATTTGCCAACGCTTATATAAACCCTATACTATGTCAAGTGGAGAATATGATGCTGATTTACATATCGGTTGTGCTGTTTTAAGAAAATATCTGAATGATATAGCGTCAGAAAAGGAGGCCTGGATCATGGGACTAGATAAACAAAAAATGGATATTAGTTATTTATGGGGACGTTTGCTTGCTTATGTGCAAGAAGTAGAAGAAGAAGCTTTAGAAATTATGGGTATAAAAGATAGTGAAACAAATGCAGAGCGCTATATGCGACGCTTTCAGTTAAGACCTTTAGATACATGGGAACAACTTTATTTAAATTTACACCCTTACCAGGTAAGGTTAAGAAAGAATAAAAATAACCGTTTTAAAGTCTTAAATGAAGAAATGAATGAACTGGCTAACACACTACTGAATGAAGAGAAATATCAGTTAGATGGTGCATTAGATAAATGCTTTATTTTAAGCTATTGCGCACAGCTTGATGAATTACGATATAAAAGAAATAAAAAAGAAGAAAGTGAGGATAAATAATATGAGTACCTTAAAAAACAAGATTGATTTTGCAGTAGTATTTTCTGTTCGCTATGCGAATCCTAATGGTGATCCATTAAATGGGAACCGCCCAAGAACGACCTTAGATGGGTATGGAGAAGTATCTGATGTTTGTATTAAAAGAAAAATTAGAAACCGCATGCAAGATATGGGATACGATATTTTTGTACAATCTGAAGATAGAGCAACAGATGGATATGATAGTTTAAAAGAAAGAGCCGATAATAATGAGCAGATAGCAGCTGCAAAGAAAGCTAAGAATAGAGGACTTTATGCAGAAGCTGCATGTAAATCATGGCTAGATGTACGAAGTTTTGGGCAAGTATTTGCCTTCAAAGATAAAAATTCAACTGCTGGTATCAGTATCAGTGTTAGAGGTCCAGTATCTGTACAATCAGCATATAGTATTGAACCGGCGGAAGTATCTGAAATGCAGATAATAAAGAGCGTAAATGGCGAAAGTGGTGATAGGAAAGGTAGAGATACTATGGCGATAAAGCACCGTGTAGATTTTGGTATTTATGTATTTAAGGGAAGTATCAATTGTCAATTAGCAGAAAAGACAGGCTTTAGCGAAGAAGATGCTGAGGTTATTAAGGAGGCATTATGTACATTATTTGAAAATGATTGTTCTGCTGCACGTCCTGATGGTAGTATGGAAGTACTAAAGATGTTCTGGTGGAAACATAATTGTGCAAATGGTCAATATTCATCTGCAAAGATTCAGCGTACTTTAAAGATAGATATCAAGAAAAGTAGGTCCTCTGATATAAATGATTATGAAATTTATACGGAAGATTATCCTAATTTGAAACCTGAAATTTATGAATAAATGGGAAGATATAGATTTCCTTGATATAGCAGGTATTCAGCACTTTTCCTTTTGTCGTAGACAGTGGGCATTAATACACATTGAAAAAGAGTGGGAAGATAACGATTTAACAGTTTTAGGGTCGATAGTTCATGAACATGCTCACGATGGATCATTTACTGAAAAAAGAGGAGATATCTTAATCACAAGAAGTTTAGAAGTGCGCTCCTATGTATTAAAAGCACATGGATTTTGCGATGTGGTGGAATTTCATAAAGATAAGCAAGGGGTAAAATTATTCAATAGGGAAGGCACATGGAAACCTTATCCTGTGGAATATAAAAAAGGGAAACCTAAAACAACTGAAATGGATCGTTTGCAATTATGTACACAGGCAATCGCTTTAGAAGAAATGTTTGATTGCAATATTGACAAAGGATATTTGTTTTATCATGAAATTGCTAGGAGAGAAGAAGTGGAGTTTTCAGAAGCATTACGGAAACAAGTAGAAAGCGCATTTCAAGAGATGCATGCATATTATGAAAAATCTTATACACCTAAAGTAAAACCTTCAGCAAAATGCAAACGATGTTCCTTACAAAACATTTGTCTGCCTGAGATAGCTAATAAAGAATCAGTGAATACCTACATCAAGAGAAAATTGCATGAGGAAGCAGAAGATGAAAAAATTAAATAATATTTTATATATTACGTCACCAGATGCCTATTTATCGCTAGATGGTGAAACGGTAAAGATACAAATAGGTGATGATAAAGAAAAACGTATACCTTTTCATAATTTAGAAGGAATTATCACTTTTGGTTATGCAGGGGCAAGCCCAGGCTTAATGCACGCTTGTGCTCAAAGAAATATTGCATTGACTTTTTTGAGTTCACATGGACGCTTTTTAGCTAGAGTAAATGGTGAGCAATACGGTAATGTGGTATTGCGAAAAAAACAATATCGGATATCTGATTCAGAGATGGAAAGTCTTGCCATCGCGAAAAATATGTTGATAGGAAAGATATATAATGCAAAGTGGGTATTAGCTAGGGTAGTGCGTGATCACGCGATGCGTGTGGATGTTAATGCTATTAAAAATGCTGCTTCCATCATGCAGGAATGTTTGTGCGATTTACAAAGTGCAAATGATCATAAAATGTTATTGGGCTTTGAAGGAAAAGCTGCTGTTGCCTATTTTGGTGTATTAGATGAACTCATATTACAGCAAAAAGATGTATTTTTCTTTCATGGCAGAAATAAAAGACCGCCAGAAGATAACGTAAATGCATTACTCTCTTTTGGTTATACATTGTTATCTCATGATTGTGCTTCCGCATGTGAAAGTGTTGGGTTAGATGCTTATGTTGGTTTTTTACATCAAGATCGACCTGGCAGAATTTCATTAGCCTTAGATCTTATGGAAGAATTAAGAGCTATCATGGTAGACAGATTCGTTATAACACTTATAAATAAGAAAATTTTAACAAGTGCTCATTTTATAAAGAAAGAAAATAATGCTGTTCTTTTAAATAAAGAAGGTAGACGAATATTTCTGGCAACTTGGCAAAACAAGAAAAACGAACAGATTACACATCCTTATCTAAAAGAAAAAATTGAATGGGGTATGGGGAGGACGTTATAATAAGGTTACATTGAAGAAAGTCAGTAAAATCAAGTGTTTCCGTTCATTTTCCCAACACAGAAACGAAGCACTTTCACCATGATTTTGAAGAAAATCTGCCCGGGTTGGATTCAAAATGATATGGAAAGAAAGACTTGTAGCAATGACGTAACATGAACAGCCGATTCTGTTACAGACAACATATTAAAACGAAAGAGAGGTCACAGGAATATAAAACTGACTTATACAAATAATTATCAGTTATCAAGGCCATAAGGCCAAATTATACCATGGGTCAGTTTTAAGCGTTAAATCTGGATCAGTTTTAAGTGTAAATCAATAGCTGATAATCACTATGATTAGGAAAATATAAAAATCGATAACTACAGTTCAAAGAACTGTGTATTATCGGCTCTGCGTCTGGCACTTTAATAACAGTTATATGGAATTGTTCAATGTCAATTAGACATTCGCTTTTGCACTTCGGACAAAAGAGTGGAAAATTTTTTAGCACAATATCTTCTCAGATTTTGTCGCGTGTTTTACTTCCGTAGACAAGGAAACGCACCCACTTGACACTTACTTTTATTTGCGCCTCTACTTTTTATTTTTTCCTTGAATATCCTATAACACTAACAAAATACGATGCAACTACTATACCCAAAACAAAAATAGTAATCAACATAGGATTTTTAACCAAATTTTGAGTAACGTAGTCCATATCTTTTGATATTTTACTTACGAAAAAGATAACGAGAAGCGTGCAAATCATTCTCACATACTGAACACTCATATAGCCAAACCACTGTGCTATTGCTAAACATATAGAACACCATAAAACAGGTAATGCTATTGCAATGGTGATAGAAAAACCAAACTGGCTAAGCGTAAAATTATGATAAACCACATAACGAATGATATAAATGATAACTGTACCCATTATACTAATCGGAACAAGAAGCAAGCTAGTTAAATACTTACTGAAAATGATTTGGTACTTACTCAGCGGCAAGGTTAATTCATATTGTTTCCATGAAGTCAATCCATCATAGGTCATGGTCATCATTAAGTGCATACCGATAAAAAGTGAAAAAAAAGCCGATGACATAATTGAGTAAACTTCATTCTCTCCGAAGAATGAAATTGCTATTACAAAAAAATACATTACAAAAATGACTTTTTTATTCATTTTCTTCATAAGCAATAAATCCTTAAAAACCAATCCTTTCATTTGACACCTCCTTTGATATAGAACAGCATAATGTCCTCAATAGAAGCATTATCAATAATTAGATTTTGGTATCTTTTTTTTGCAGCTACTTTGTCATGTATTAAGCATTCCACGCTAAGATTTGTTTCTCGACAACATACATAGTCATCTGGTGAAACAGTATTAAATTCTGATTTTTTACAGCGTATAATTCCATAATTATAAATGAGGTCATCTTTCTTTTCCTCAAAAATAATTTTTCCATTATGAATCAGAATTACATAGTCAGCAACCTTTTGTATGTCAGAGGTTATATGTGTAGAGAACAAAATAGAGTGTTCTTCATCTTGAATAAATTCTAAAAAAATGTCCAAAATTTCATCTCGTACAACAGGATCTAACCCTGTTGTTGCTTCGTCTAAAATCAGAATCTGGGGTCTATGCGATAGTGCACAAATAATTGACAATTTCATCTTCATACCTTTTGAAAGTTGCCCTATTGATTTATTTAATGGAACATCAAGGCGTTTCATATATTCTTCAAACAAATTCATATCCCATGTTTTATAAGATCCCGAAAGGATTTGGGCAATATCTTTTGCATTTAAGACGGAATGGAATTTACATTCGTCAAAAACAACACCAATGTTTTCTTTATGCAAATAAGAATGATTTTGTTTACCCAATATTCTTATTTCACCCGTATCCAACTTCAACTGGTCTAAAATTAAATTGATAGTTGTACTTTTTCCAGCACCATTTTCTCCTATGAAACCCACAATACGTCCTGTAGGAACTGTAAATGAAATATGATCTAACATAAAATCATCCAATTTTTTAGTCACATTTTTTACAACAATACTGTTCTGTTCCATAATTCCACCTCTCATTCTTCAAAAAATAGTTTTAGAATATTAGCCATTTGCTCATAGCTGATACCATGGGTACGACCGATTATAGCAACCTTTTCTAAAAGTTCTTCCGCTATTCGTAGTTGTTCTTCTTGAATAAATTCTTTATTTGGTGATGCAACAAAACTACCTTTTCCCGATACGGTTTCGATAAACCCATCTCGAGTTAAATCTTCGTAAGCTCGTTGAACAGTAATAACACTTATATGCAGGTCTTTTGCCAGTGCACGCATGGAAGGCAGGGCTTCTCCGGCAGATAGGGTACCATTCATGATTAAACTCTTGATCTGCATAGCAATTTGTTCATAAATAGGCTTATCACTACTATTACTTATGATAATTTCCATTCTAACTTCCTCTCACCACCTTCTGATATATGCGTACTTATACGATATGTACAGTGTATATGATAGTGTCAGAAATGTCAATAAAGTAATCCTACAATTCATTAAAATATACCATATAAAGTTTTCAAAAAATCAGCGTAATCCAACCTGTCAACCGGCATAATAAGGTTATTTCTTTGTGCAAATCAGCACGATAATGATAGGATGAGCGATGATGAATTAGAACTTCTGGCTCCATGGAACGAAATTGTCAAAGCTGAAATTGAACGTCGTGCAAACGAATCAAATCAATCATATGTGAATTGTCAAGGTGCTCTGGCTACTGAAAAGTAGTCGGGGATTTTTTCTATCATAACTAAAAATTAAGCGCTTATCATATATTCAGATTGGCAGTGAAGTAGTTGCTAAAGAATATCCAAATAGACGGGAATATGCTGTTTGTGAAGAGGTGCTTAATGATTGTCTGAAAGAAAAATACATATAGTAGAAGAGCATTAGATTAAAAAGAGAATAGCTCTCCATTATTGGAATATTTTCCAGTTTTGGAGAGCATTGTATTTGCTATATTCGCCATTTTTTCTTAGGTTCATATTTCCCACACCCATCACAGGTCTGTGGCCAGTTGATTTTCCATTCAAAATATTCATCTCTGGTAATTTCACCAAAGTTCAGTTCTTCTTTTCTGAGAACCCATTCTTTCATAAAATCATTCAGAACCCCATAATTAAACCACATACCGACAGGCGGATGAGCAGGCCAGTGATCAGAATCATGGTAACGGACAGCGGTATCCTCGCTGGAATTGCATTTTTCATCTGGATAGGTTTCTAACTGAAAGAGATTGATCGCAGCCGGGTTAAATTCATCAATCCAGAACAGGATTTCCATAAGTTCAGAAGCATCCATAATAGTAGGTTCATGCAGTGCCAGTGGATTTACGTCTAGAATCTTAGCCATTTCAGTTACCAGATCTTTACGGGGAACCCTGTAATTCGTTTCGTATTGGGCAAGGCGGTTTGCACCTTTATCGCCCCAGCCGAGGGCAGCTCCAAGTTCTGCCTGCGTCATATTCCGGAATGTCCGGATTTTTTTTATTTTATCACCGATTGTCATATCAG
>ENA-ORTD01000773-ORTD01000773.1-human-gut-metagenome-genome-assembly--contig:-NODE-773-length-26565-cov-2.720106_pt1 | contig 26565 bp, 19 predicted proteins | sample MGYA00241907_ERZ509178 | MGnify/ENA primary metagenome ERZ509178 (study PRJEB26280, sample SAMEA2338793) | human gut metagenome | biome: human gut; feature: human-associated habitat; material: faeces...
TCTCAATGTCTGAGACGATGTGGGCGGAGAGAATCACGATCCGATCCTCAGCCAGCGTGTGGATCAAATTGCGGAACCGCACCCGCTCCCGGGGGTCCAGCCCAGCGGTGGGCTCGTCCAGGATCAGCAGCTTCGGGTCGTTCAGCATGGCTACGGCGATGCCCACCCGCTGGAGCATCCCGCCGGAGAACTTCTTCATTTTTTTGTCCGCAGCATCCCCAAGTCCCACTGTCTCCAGCAGGTGGTCAATGCGGCCGTCCGCCTCCCGCTTCGGGATGCACTGGAGGGCGGCGGCATACCGGAGGAATTGCCGGGGCGTGTAGCTGGGATAGTACCCGAACTGCTGGGGGAGATACCCCAGCAGGCCCCGGTATTCCGCCCCCAAGGCCCGGATGTCTTCTCCCTCCCACAGGATCTGTCCCTTGGTGGGGAACAGCAGGGTGGTGAGCATCTTGATGAGGGTGGTCTTGCCCGCCCCATTGGGTGCCAGCAGACCGTAGACGCCGGGAGTGAAGGTCAGGGAAATGTCCTCCAAAGCGGTGAACTTCCCATAGGTTTTCGTGACGTGCTCAACGGAGAGCATAGGAGACGCCTCCTTCCATCGGGCGCCGGCAGAAGCAGCGCAGTTCCAAAAGGTACAGAGTAATCCCGGCCGCGGCCAGCAGGCAGAACACTACGGTGGGGATGGCCGTCAGCCACTCCGCCGTCCGGGGCCAGATCAGGGGAATCAGGCCCATCAGAACCCAGCCGGTCGGCGCCGCCAGCCACCCGGCAGGTCCCCCCAGCCGCTGGCACAGCAGGGAGAGAGCGCCATACAGAAACAGGCTGGCCAGAGACAGTGCCAGCATCCAGCCCAGGGGCATCTCCTGCCCGGTGAAGGTCCACAACAGCATATTTGCCGGGACACACACCAGTACGGACACCCCGCCGAAGCACAGCATCTGCAGGGCCGCCACCATCCGGGCGGAGACCTGGAAGGTCCAGGTCCACTCCCAAATGCCGGTCTGCAGGTTCTTCCAGGCAGTCAGCAGGGAGAGGGCGGCATAGAGCAGGGGAGAAAACAGGAACAGGGCCGGTGCCAAAGAGCCGGTGGAACCGGCCACAAAAAGCGCCGACAGCAGGCACAGGGCCCAGATCAGCAGGGACAAGGCCAAACAGTCCCCCACGCCAAACAGCAGCGCGCGGGGGCCGATGCGCTGCAAAACCTCCCGCAGCTCCCGGCCAAAGGCGACCCGGCGGGGCAGGCCTGCATCCAGAATCCGGGCAATGGCCCGCTGTTTTTCCGCCTCTGTGGGCATGGAAATTTTTTGATTATCCATCTGCTCCAAACTCCTTTCGCAGCCGCCCGATCAGGCGGTAGTATCTGGATTTCACTGCCGCCTCCGGCTCTCCCATGGCGGCAGCGATCTCCGGGAAGGTCTTTTCCCCGTAGATCCGCAGGCGGAACACCGCCTGCTCCCCGGGGTCCAGGCCGGAGACATAGCCTTCGATGGTCTCCAGCAGGGCCCGGTCATGGACGCGGGCCACAAAGTCCTCTGCTGCAGGGAGCTCCATTTCCTGAATAGGAATAGAGACCGGCCGGGCCTTCCGGCGGGTGTCGATGACTTTGTTGGCGGCGATGCGGTACAGCCAGGTGCGGAAGGACGCCCGCTCCGCCCGGTAGCCGGCAATGCCCGCAGGACTGCGATGAAGACGGACTGGGTCAGGTCCATGGCGTCCTCCTTGCTGCCGGTCTGACGGTAGACGAAGCGGTAGATTTCGTCATAGTAGGTCTGGATCAGCTGCTCCGCCGCCTCCCGGGAGTTTCGCCGCTGGATAGCCCTGATCCATGTCTGTTCCCGCTCCATCGCCTCACCGCCTTTCACAGGTATATTCGTGTTTCAGAGTACCATCGTTTCAGGGGAATAAAAAGAATTTTTACAGGATTTGGGGCGGACGATCCCAAAAGCCCCCCACCTTTCGGCAGGGAAAGCATCGTCCCCGGCTATAGCCAGGGGCAGTTCCATGCGGAAGCCCGGACCCACTTTGCGCGGCCGGAGGGGCAGAAGAATTGCGTAAGGAAAACCCGCTCTGCCGGCCATCGGCATTTCGATGCTGTGAACAAAGGCAAAATCTACTCGTAATCAACAGCTTACGCATATTTTTCTGCACGCAGCCTCGTTGTGTTTCGGATATTCCCATCGGCCTCTGGAGCAGTATGGTATCATATTTGCTTCCATAACTCGTGAAGAGAAGAATCCCATGATAAGCAGATAGGGCAACCCGTATATTTTCTGGAAACCGGTGGCAATCCTACCATTGCGGGACCAGGATTCACAAGCCCACAGCGGCAGTTACCGCTGTGGGCTTTGCTGTCTCTGCCGTTCCTGTACAATGTTGGCATGAAATCATGCAAGGAGGCCCCCCTATGTCCGAACACAAACTGACACCCCTGCAAATACAGGCGTTTGCCCGTCACCTTCTGCTGGAGGAGAAGAGCGCAGCCACCATGGAAAAGTATCTTCGGGATATCCGGGCATTCGCCTGCTGGCTGGGTGATCGCGAAATCTGCAAGGAGCTGACCGCAGAGTGGAAATATTATCTGGCGGAGCAGGGCTACGGCCACGCCAGTATCAATGCCATGCTCTCTGCCTTAAACAGCCTGTTGGCGTACCTTGATCTAAACGACTGCCGGGTGAAATTCCTGAAAATCCAGCGGCGGCTGTTCCGGGACGACAGCCGGGAGCTGACGAGGCCGGAGTACCTCCGCCTGCTGGAGACCGCCCGCACCCAGGGCCGGGAACGGCTGGCGCTGCTGCTGGAAACCATTTGCGGCACAGGAATCCGGGTGTCCGAGGTGCGCTATGTCACCGTGGAGGCCGTGTACCGGGGAAGGGCCGAAATCTCCTTGAAGGGCAAGATCCGGACCATCCTGCTGCCGGGCAAGCTCTGCCGCAAGCTCCTCAAATACGCCAGGAAACAAAAAATCGCTTCCGGCGAGATTTTTCTCACCAGAAACGAAAAAGGCATCTCCCGCCGGCAGATCTGGGCGGAGATGAAAGCGCTGTGCGACAAGGCGGGCGTGGCACCCAGCAAGGTGTTTCCCCACAATCTGCGGCACCTGTTCGCCAGGACGTTCTACCGCGTCTGCCGGGACGTGGCCAAGCTGGCGGACGTCCTGGGCCACTCCAGTATTGAGACGACCCGGATTTACCTGATCTCCACGGGCACCGAGCACGCCGGGACTCTGGCACGGCTGGGGCTGGTCTGTTAGAAATAGGACAGAATCGCCATTCCGATGCGGATGGCTGCAAAAAAATAACCAGACATACATAATTGATTTTAACAGTAACCAAATTCTAGCACAAAGCACCGCCAGCCGCAAGAGCTTTTACCGATTTGGGCAGCATAAAATGGCCGGAAAAGCGTCGAATTTTGTCCGGCTGCTGTCTTTGCGCCATTTTTGAGCCCGCGCAGGCTGCGCGGGCTTTTTTGCGCACATTTGCCCCTGGTCTGCAGGCCCCGTTTCGGTCCCTTACAGGAGGAAATGGCGATTCTGTTGACAGGAGGCGGGGAGATGAGGAGTCCAGAGGCTCTGAAGCCGCGGGAGACACACCGCACACCGAACTGGCCCGGCGCCGAGCTCAGCATGGAGACCATCCGGGCTTATCTGGCGGACCTGTCCGGCAGGGGACGCCGCAAGGGCACGGTGCAGATGTACAGTGCCAAGCTGCGGGCCCTCTATGACTACCTGCCCCCGGACAAGCAGATCTCCCGGGGAACGCTGGCTGCTTGGCGAGCATTCCTGCTGGAGGCAGGGTATTCCCCCAGCACCGTGAATACCCACCTGTCTGCCGCCAACGGGCTGATTGAGTACATGGGGCGGCTGGCCCTGCAGTTGGTGGGGCAGCTGGAGGCGGACAAGGGCCTCCAGCCGGAACTGAGCCGGGTGGAGTATCTGCGGCTGCTGCAGGCTGCCAGGATACTGGAAAAGGAGCGGACTTACCTGCTGGTGAAAATATTCGCCCTGGCGGGCATCCGGGTGGGGGAGCTGCCTCAGGTGACCGTTGAGCGGGTGCGGGCCGGGCGCCTGCCGGTCCGTACCGGCGGGGAGCGGCGGTACGTCCCGTTGCCCGCCTGTCTGCAGGGGGAGCTGCTGGACTACGCCCGGCGGCAGGGCCTGACGGCGGGGCCGGTGTTCTGCACCCGGAACGGGAAAGGCATGAGCCGGACCCAGGTGACGGAGGAGATCCAGACCCTGTGTCATGACGCCCGGGTAGAGGAGGAAAAGGGAACGCCCCGGTGCCTGCGGAAGCTGTATCTGGCTACCCAGGCGGAGGTGGAGCGCGGCGTGCGCCTGTTGGCGGAGCAGTCCTACGAGCGGATGCTGGACACGGAGCAGCTGGCCGCCGGGTGGGCGGAGGGAACCGGTCATTCCATCCATAAGGATGTTTACATATAAGATCACTGAAATATAAAAGGAGGAGAAGTGATGAAGAAACGGATCTTGTCAGCATTTCTGGTCCTCTGTATGATGCTGACAATGGTTCCCACTGCTGCCCTGGCGGCAGAAGACCCTGGCGGCGGCAACGGGAGCGACCGGGTCCACACAGAGAGCAACGACGGCGTCGTGGTGGACAAGACGGTCAACTATGATGAGGACGGAAATTATTCCCTGACCCTGGAGGCCTATGTCACCAACGAGGTGACCAAGGGAAGCAAGACCACACCGCTGGATATTGTGCTGGTGTTGGATGTCTCCGGGTCGATGGATGATGACCTGGGAGAGAGCACGTGGGAATATACCCCCACTGATGAACAGAGATGGTCGTATAGCGACATCAACGGGTCTCGGTGGACGACGTATTATTTCCGCGATGATGACGGCAACTACTACGAAGTGGAAGCTGAAAGTGATGGTTCTTGGGGGAACCGGCAATATTCCATCGGGTATTATACCGGCAGCGGGTTTTACCGGGACTGGAATCAGCTCGGTACTACCAGCAGGAACCAGAATGCCAACCTTTGGACAGGTACTCTTTACACGCGCCAAGAGATAACGACTTCCAAGATGGAGGCCATGCAGAGCGCTGTAAACGGCTTCATTGATCAAGTGGCCGAAAACGCGGCGGGTGCAGACAATGACGTGACCCACCGAATCAGCATTGTCAAGTTTGCGGATGACTCCTACGCGGACAGCGTCGGAAACGACCGCCAAGACGACTATTATGCCTACAACTATACACAGATCGTCAAGGACTTTACCACCGTCGATGCGGCGGGCGTTCAGCAGCTGACCGGCGCAATCGAAGCGCTGAAGCCCGCCGGCGCCACCAGCGTAGACTACGGCCTGACCCTTGCGCAGGACGTCCTGGACGGACAGTGGAGACACGACGGCGGCGAGTGGTGGGTCGAGGATCCGACGCTGACCGGCGCCCGGCAGGACGCCAAGCAGGTCGTGGTGGTCTTTACCGATGGTGAGCCCAACCACGGCAATGACTTTGATGACGATGTCGCAGCAACCGCTGTCAATCTGGCCCACGATTTGAAGAACAACGGCGTGACCGTGTACACCATCGGTATGTTTGAGGATGCGGATCCCGATGATATACGGGACAACTTCAACAAGTACATGAACGGTGTGTCTTCCAACTATCCCAATGCCACGGCAACAAATCGGTTCGGACAAGCAAGCTGGAATTTTTGCAATCTTGGCACCCGCGTGACGGAAGGCAACTACTACTTCGCGGCGGACGATGCCGAGGAGCTGGAAAACGCTTTCAGCACCATCGCCGATAACGTGAGCACCTCCAAGGTGGCGGCCGGCGCGAACACGGTGCTGTCCGACACGCTGTCGGAGTTCTTCACCTTCCCGAAGGGGCTGACAGGCAGTTCTGACGGGGGGATGGTCCAGTATGCGGAGGTCAAGGGCCAGGACGCGGACGGCAGCTATACGTGGTATGAGCCAGAGACGCTTACAGGCGTTACCCCTGTGGTAAATGCCGACAGCAAGACCATCACTGTGAAGGGCTTTGACTACACAGCCAACGCGGTGACGAAGACCACCAATCAGGACGGTACTGTCACCTGGTCCGGCGGCAAGCTGGTCCTGACGTTCCCTATCCAGCCCGATGTGAGCGGCAGCTGGAGCGACGCCGATACCTATGTGACAAATGACACGGGCGAACACAAGGCCGGTCTGAGCGGCTACATGGTGGATGAGAAGCCGAATCAGTCTCTGGAGCTGACGGAGTCCCCCGAAGCGCCGGTGGAGACGTATCAGGTGTTGTATGTTGCCAACGCCGATGATGCCGACGGTACGGTCACGGACCCCAAGTACTACATCACCGGCGGCGAGGCCATGGTGCTCCAAAACATGTTCACCCGGCCGGGGTATGAGTTTACCGGGTGGAACACCGAGAAGAACGGCGCCGGAACGCCTTATGCGGCGGGGAGTGCCATCACTATCAAAAACACCGATGTGACCCTGTACGCCCAGTGGAAGTCCTCCACGGCCAGCTATCGGGTAGAGTACTATCAGCAGAATTTGAAAGATGATAACTACTCGATCGTTGCAGCTGATACATTGACACCCTCTGGTACTGTCGGAGATACTGCCACTGCTGAAATCAAGGAATACGAAGGCTTCACTTATAATGAAAGCCGTTCGAATTCCTCCGGTATCATCGCCGAGGACGGCACGCTGGTGCTGAAGCTGTACTACGACCGGAACGAGTACACAGTGACGTATGAGTATGAAGGTACAGTCCCTGCGGGTGCGCCGGAAGTGCCGGGTGAACAGACCTGCAAGTACGGTGAGACTGTGGAACTGGCAAAGATGCCGGATGTCACAGATTACCGCTTCAGCGGCTGGTATTCTGAAGATGTTGCGCTGAGTGGAGGTTCATTTACAATGCCCGATCATGCTGTTGTGATCGAGGGCAGCTTCTCTCAGCTCAACAGCTATACGGTGACTTACGACTTGAATGGCGGCACAACAACAAGTTCCCAGACCGTATTTCCCGGGCTGGCTTACGGCGATAAGACACCGAGAATTGAGGATCCGACTAAAGAACCCAGCGAACTTTATTCGTATGAGTTTACCGGATGGTCTCCTGAAATAGCGGATACTGTAACCGGGGACATTACGTATAGAGCGGAGTATACGCGCACAGAACGGGAATTTACCGTAACCTATTATCTGGACGGGACTCTCTACGCTGAACCAGAGTCCTACACCTACGGGGAAACCGTTGTAATCAAGAAGCAGGCAGAAGACGCTACTGAATGGACTACAAATGACCTTCAGGAAAGCGACATTATTGAAGGCCTGTTCTACATGCCTGAGCACAACGTTGTCTTCACCGCAACCACCGACGGCACGGTGACGCCCGACGAGTGCACATACACTGTCGTGTACCATTATGTGGACCGAGATGGGAATGAAGAAACAGAGACCGATCCCAAGGATAGGCCGTCCACGGCAGGCACGCCGGTCAGCGGGTTGTATGACACGAACAGGACGTCTCATAGCGATAGCACCTACATCTTTGACCGGGCGGAACTGAACAATGTCGAGATCATAGGCGGTGAGACTCTCCAAGCAGGCCATAACTCCATCGACGTCTACTATGACATCGACGAGCTGGGTCCCGACGACGAACCCGACGGGACCCCCGACAAGGACCAGATTGTCTTCACCTATGTCAGTGCCGATCACGCTATGGGCTTTGTAAGCCTGGAGAAAGAAGTCGTCACCAGAGACCAGACCGGCATGGCCTCTCCGACGGGAGCTGTGGCGACAGCAGAAGAGGGCTGTGAGTTCGTGGAGTGGACCGATGACTACTATCATAACACTGACACGAACGCGGGAATGAAGTACCTGGCAGGCTTGCGCTACGACGAGGACACCACCTTCACAGCGTATTTCCAGAAGGTCGGAGAGGAGCCAGTGAATACCATCTCGGTGATTTTCCTTGCGGAAAACGGCACGTTCAGCAATGGGCAGATCACCTACACGGCAATCGTGGAGGTTAATGCAGATGGCGAGTATCGCCTGGCCGAAGGCGATATCTTGGAGGCAACACCTGATACAGGCTATGGGGATCCCAGCTGGACCTACAACTATGAGGACTGTGATGCTCCGAAGATCGGAGACCCGGTAGAGGATTGGGATCTCTTTGTTGTGACCTTCCACCCCGCAGGGGTCGTGCCGACCCAGGTCACGGTTACCTATGCGTGGGCCGGCGATCACCCGGAGGGCGTGGAACTGCCTGAAACGGAAACACTGGCTGCCGGCAGCGATTACACCATTCAGCCGCCCAGTGAATTGCAGGTTTCAGACGAGCAGGGGACCTGGTATTTTATCGGCTGGTATGACAAAGTCGGTGTCCCTTACGGCGGAACGATTTCTGCCATCGATGCCGACACCACTTTGTACGGGCGCTGGGATTTCCAGGCGACTCCCGAAGAGCCCGAGCCCGATCCCGGAGACGGCCGTTTTATGGTGATCAAAGAGCCGGATCAGACCTCTGTCACCGTGGGCGATCCCATCACTTGGACCATCACCATTGCCAGCATGACGGATGAGACGTTGACCCTGGATGTGACTGACAAGTTGGAAGGTGTGACGCTGACAGATGAGGAGGGCAATACGGTCACCAATCCGGTTATTGTCGAAGGCTGGACCTATGCAACGCTGTACGCCAGCTATCAGACCTCACTGGACGATGTGAACCAGAAGATCGTGAACACCGTGGTAGTCACGGACACGGAACATCCGGAGGATCCCCCGGTGGAGGTCCCGGCGGACCCTGTAGAGGTGAAGCCCTATGCCATCACCATCACGCCGGCGGACATTGTGATCTACACCGGCGGAACCGGATACAGCGGTGTGCTGGACGATGCGGGCGATTTTGTCGGCAGCACGGAACAGGGCCTGCCGGAGCCGGGTTATCACATCGATCTGCCCGACTCTGTGGAAGCGTGGCTCACCAGCCATGGCGTGGACCTGACGCAGGCTGCAAACCTGGCGGACTACCTGAGCTTCTACTATTATGACCAGGAGACTGGTGCGGCGATCCGCCGCTGGGATCTGATGGACCAGGGCGTCTACTCAAGAGATGCAACCGGCAACGTGAGCCGCTATGTATATAGCCTGAGCCCGAACCAAATCGAGGGTGAAAATGAAGGCGTCAAGGTCCGGCTCCAGTTCACAGATGACGGCAACATCATCACTACCGACAACATCCGAATGGAAGAGGGCGTTGTTTCTGCCAACTATGAGATGACCATCTACGACGGCGGTCTGAACCAGAGCGAGATTCAGGCGGTGTTCTCCGCCGGCGGTGATACGCTCGTCTGCAGCGTTGATATCGGTACCGGCCATCTCTTGGTCAAGAGCGTCACAGACGAGGGCACTTCCACCAACGAGATCGTGACCAGCGCCGACACTGTGGACGCGAACCAGATCACTGCCGTTGACAACGGCAATGTGACCTATTATGTCAATGACAGTGAGGTCCAGGTGGATCCCGGCCGCGTGCAGCTGCTAGTGGACAGCGTCTCCAACAGCGACGCGTTCGACGCCGCCATGGGCGCTGACGCCCTTGCAAAAGTCGCGGCCACGGACAACACGCTATCCGCCCCCCAGTACGAGATGGCCTATCTGGACCTGGTGGACACCCAGAACGGCAACACCGTGGTAACCCTGGGCAACCAGCAGGCGCTGACCATCTACTGGCCCATGCCCGCCGACGCCGACGAGGACGGCGCGTTCTACCTGGTACACTATACCGGCATGGACCGTGAGAGCGCCAGCGACACAGGCGACTTGGCTGGTACCGCGCATACCGTGGAAAAGATCCAAGCTACCCGCGACGGCGACCATCTGGTCTTCACTGCCGGCAGCTTCTCTCCCTTCGTGCTGGTGTACGAGAAGGAGAGCAGCGGTGGAGGCGGCAGCACCGGAGGCGGCGGTGGAGGCGGCAGCCGGCCCACCCTGAACACGGAGGACCATTACTCCTATATCATCGGCTACTCCGACGGCACGCTGCAGCCCTACGGCACCATCACCCGGGGCGAAGTGGCCACCATCTTCTTCCGCCTGCTGACGGACGACACCCGGGAGGAGTACTGGAGCCAGGTCAACGACTACACGGACTGCAGCTCCGACCTGTGGTGCAACAACGCCATCTCCACCCTGACCAACATGGGCATCATCGACGGGTTCTCGGACGGGACCTTCCGGCCCTATGCCAAGATCACCCGAGCCCAATTTGCCAAGATCGCGGTGGGCTTTTTCGAGACCACCCGGGAGGACTACCAGGGATACTTCACCGATGTGGATATTAACGCCTGGTACACCGAGTACGTAGAGGCGGCAGCCCGCGTGGGCCTGATCGAGGGCTTTAATGACGGGACCTTCCGCCCCAACACCAACATCACCCGGGCACAGGCCTGCGTGATCGTGAACCGCGCCCTGGGCCGCAGCCCGGATGAGGATCGGCTGCTGGACGAGGACGAGATGATCACCTGGCCCGACAACAATCCGGAGGACTGGTTCTATGCCGACATGCAGGAGGCAACCAACAGCCACGACTACACCTGGGTGACCGTCAGCGGTGACAAGGTCGAGAAGTGGACGGAGAAGCTGGAACAGCGCGACTGGGCGGCTCTGGAGCACGCCTGGTCTACGGCTCACTCTGCCCCCGGCGGCGAGGTGACCAAGTAAGCGCGTACTCTGGCAGAATTTGATTCCCCAAAGGCCGTGGGAGAGGCATTTGCCTCTCCCACGGCCTTTTGACGGCCTCCGATGGCGCATCGGGACTCTTCGTGGCCAGCGGTCGCGCCGGCGACATTCCGGAGGCGTGATCCTCCGGAAGTGGAAGAGGAAAAGCGGCCGCCAAAACTTTTTTGCCCTTTGGGGCGTCTTATAAGACAGCCGGAGTCCCACAGAGGATGACGCCGGCAAACATCTTGAGGAAAGGATCATAAACGATGCAGAAGAAGCTCATTTTCTTGGCATTAACAGGGCTCCTGTGCCTGTCCCTCGCAGGCTGCGGCCAGAGCGGCAGTACCTCGCCGGAGGGGGGCAGCTCTCCGCAGGCGGAGCAGCCCGCGGAGGAGACCGCTGGAGAAGATGGGGGCCGGACCCCTGAGGAGGACGGTGCGGATACGGAAGCGCCCCAGTATACAGATAATTTTTCCATAGATACGGAGGCTGTTACAGCATTTGCAGAGCAGATCCAGGCCGCAGTGGCGGAAAAGAATCTGGAGGCGCTGGCGGACCTGGCGTCGTATCCGCTGTACATCGGCTTTTCCGATGGAGGGGAATCTGTGGAGTCCCGGGAGGACCTGATCGCACTGGAAGCGGACCGGATCTTCTCAGAAGAGCTGGTCTCTGAGATCGCCGGGGCGGACCCCGGGGGGCTGGCCCCCAGCAAGGCAGGATTTGCCCTGTCCGCCAGCGGCAGGCCCAATGTGGTGTTCAGTGTTGTCGATGGCAGACTGGCCATTGTGGGAATAAATTACTGACCTGCTCTTCCGCAGGGGACAAAAGGCGGCTGGCGGCGGGGGAGGCGTCGCTGCCGGAAAAGCTGGAGCTGCTGGGCAGGACCATCCGGTATCCGGAGCTGGACGTCTATTCCGCCACCCAACTGCTGGAACAGACGGAGGAGCATAGCAAGGCCTAGGCGGAGGCGGCGTGGTGTATATCCAGGCCGACGGCAGTCTGGCCGCCGGTATGCTGTATTTGCGGGGCGGCCCGGAGCACCGGGATGACCATTGGATGATGGTGGACAAGGGCACGGGGCTGCCGGTGTGGATCGACTCCACACTCCGCTCGGCAAGGGGGTCCCTGGGCACGGCGGAAGCGCTTGGACAGGCCTTCCGCAGAGGTCTCAGGCTGGAGATCTGACAGTACGGCCCGGCCCCAGATGGAAGGTGGAGGGCCGCAGCGGGCGCGTCAGTGTGGAGCTGATGGGATTTGTGTGGGACCTCTCCGGGAAGGAACCGGCCTCCCGTGCCGCAGAAGGGAAATGATGCAACAATGATGCCTTTTTGCGGCTGCTTTGCCGGAAACAGGGCTTATGGTATCGGTATCAAAAGGGAACAGGCGCCCGGACGGGTGCTGCGGATGAATATGGAATGGAGGAATTCATCATGAAAAAGAATCGGATGCAGATTTCCACGCTCCTCACACTGCTGCTCTGTATGCTGCTTCTCACTGCCTGCGGCGCGTCTGCCGCGGAGAGTGAGGGGACGGATCCGGAGACTCCGCCGCAGGAATCGGCGGCTGCGCCGGAGACGGAAGAACCGTCTGCCCAGCAGGAGGACGTCACGCTGGAGGAGCTCCTGGGAGAGGACTATGTGAATTACCTGACGGAGACGATCACGATGCAGATGGCCAACCGCATGGACAAGGACCCGGAGGTCCGCTACTTCCCGATTGAGGACAACACGCCGTTGAGCGACTATGTGACCATCGGCGGGACCACGAAGTTCGAGGTGGACGAGGAGGGAAATCCGGTGATTTACTTCCCGGCCGGAACCGTGACGGATGAGGCAAATGGCGAGCAGAGCTTTCGGATCCCGAAGCTGTATCAATAACCGGAGAAACTGAAAACAGGCCGCCGGCTGCAGCCGACGGCCTGTTTCATTATTTCTGGGCAGAAAAGAACTGCCGTCCTGAAAGGGGGGGCTGCATTGCCGCCATCAGAGCAGGAATACTTTTGCAGACTCCAGCCAGAGTGGGCACAAGATCAAAAGGCGCCGGTTTACACTCCGGCGCACCCTGGTGGCAGGCGCCAACATCGCCGGCTTCAAGCGGGTGGCTGAGGCCATGATGGAGCAGGGCGTATTCTGAGGCAAAGCATCCCACGGCTCTTCAGCCGCATAGCAAGGCGGAGCGTGAATAATGGCGGACATGAGCAGATGGCTGATGTGAGAGATGGCATACCATCAGATATGTACCAGAAATGGGAACGGGCATCCGATAAGAGCACTCTGGTGAAGACCCGGGCGAAAGGCCCTGAAAAAGCCGGGCAGAGCTGCTGCGGACAGACAACATGGTTCTGACAGACCCACCTCAAGCAGAGATAGTAAAGAAGCACAAAAGCCAGCACCGGGCAAGATATTTCCTGTCCGGTGCTGGCTTTTGCTGTACGGATCACGCTGTAAGCTGGAGGAGCTGCTTCTATGCACCCATCTGAGCGTTTCTTGTTCTAAGGAATTCTATGTTTCAGCATTCTGTGTAAGGAAGCGTTTGTAAAGAGCGGCTGGCCGATGGGATATACTTCCGGACTGATGATCTCCGGGGGGCATAACACCGGAGAATGGCTCCCGGTCTTATCTTGACAGGCCAACGGCCATAGACTTTGCAGCCGGCCTGTGAACTTCATGCAGCGGTGCTGCGGGGAAGGCGATGCGTCTATCAATTCCTCCATATTGGAGGGAGAGGAGCTCATTCGTCACCGCTCTCCTTCATTTGCAGCAATTTGATTAGATCGCTGGTCATTCGGTCAACCAGAAGCAGCTGGGCAGGGGAGAGCCCGGAGAGCTTTTCCATAACGGAGGCTGCCAGCAGATTGGAGTCCGGAAGGAGGGCCCTGCCCCGCAGGATCCACTCTGTGGAGGTTCCAAGAACTTCACAAAGATGAATCACAGTTTCCAGAGAGGGGCCGGCCAACCCCCGCTCGATTGTGGAGATGAACTGCGTGGAACGGTCAATCCGCTCTGCCAGTTCCTCCTGCGTCAGCCCAGCTTGCTCCCGGGACTGCTGGATCCGTCTTCCGATTGCGATGTTCAGCGGCTTCTTTCCCTGCATGATGATATACTCCTCAATATAATATCATCAGTTTACGCATAATAATGCTTGACTTAAACGAAATGTTATGCTTATAATTCTAAGTGTAATATACTTAGTTTTTGCGGAAGCGGTGAAGGATGATAAAAGGTAGCTGCCCTTTTCCAGCCATTGGCTGGGAGAGGGCAGCGTTTGCGTTATCCGGAAATCCAAATCATTCTTCTGATTTGTTACATAAGGATAACCTTTTGCCGCCGCCCGCCAAGAGAGGCATTATGCGAAACGAGTTCCGCCAGCCGGATGAACAGAATATGCGCCAGCTCCTGCACCAGCATCCGGAGGACCTGCCGGGGCTCATCCTCCGCCTGGCCTGGCTTCAGGGGCTCAGCCGGGAGGAGATCGTCGCCCTGAAATGGGCCCAAGTGGATTTCCAGGAGAGGAGTCTGTTTCTGGAGGACCGGACGGTCCCGCTGGAGGAAGAGACTGCCGGATGCCTCGCTGCCCGCTTCGAAAATGGCGGCGCGGTGTCTCCTTATGTGGTGATCTCCGATAAGTTCCGGGAACCTCTGCGGCCGGAGTCCGTCTCCCGCATTGCCAGAAATGCCCTGACTGCGGGAGGCCTGCCTCAGCTCCAATTGAAAGATCTGCGGCGGGACTACTTTTTCCGCCAGCTGGAGCAGCACGACTGGCCCTATGCCGTCCGGGTCAGCGGTCTGTCGGTCTCCACCTTCCAAGCCTGCTTTGCCGGAGACACCCCGCACAAAAAGCGTTCAACACAGGCAGGGCAGCAATTCGATGAATTCCGTCTGTGGCAGGTCCTTCAAAAGGAGGACAGCTCCGCCGCGGGCATTGCTCTGTGGATGAGCTGGCAAATGGGCGTGCAGGGCAAGGAGCTGGTGAATCTCACCTGGGACCAGGTGGATTTAGAGCGGGGGCTGCTGCATCTGCCGGAGCGGGACATGCTGCTGACCAATGCCGTGCGGCGGCTGCTGGAAAAAGTGCAGAAGGTCCGCTCCCCTGGGGAGGATCCCCATGTGCTGCTCTCCCCCCAGTCCCGGCGGCCTATGGATTTGGCCCGGCTGTCCAAGGTGGTGCAGACGGCGCTGATCCGGGGAGGTCTGGAAAATATCACGCTCCGGGACATCCGGGCGGCAGGCGGACAGCGGGAGGACGACCAGACCCTGCTGGAGTGGACCCGGGCCCATGGCAGCATCACCCGGCGGGATGTGATGGCGCTGCTGAATCTGTCGGACACTGCGGCATATCTCCGCCTTCGCCGGCTGGTTGGCCGGCGGGAGCTGGAGCAGGTGGGCAAGAAATACTATCTCCCCGGAACAGTGGTGCCGGAGGAAAAGCAGTGGGAGGTGATCTCAGCCTATCTGCAGGAGGCGGGGTTTGCCTACTGCCAGGATGTAGCGGAGCTCCTGCACGTCGGAAAGCGCAAGACGGCAGGTATCCTGCGGCGGATGGTGAGGGACGGCCAGCTGCTGCAGTTTGAAAAGCGGTATTATCTGGCGAAGCAGCCTGGGCAGAAGCAGATTCAATGAGGGGCGGCGAAGGGCTTCGCCGCCTCTTTTATTCTCCGCGCCAAGGTTACAAAATATAACAAATTCAAAACGTATTGCGTCCATAAGTTTTCGTTTGGATTAAAAACGGGCTGAAACTGTGGACTTTTTAGAGAAGTTTGGATAGAGTTGCCTCAGCGGGGACGCCGGGGCGGATGCGACTCTTCGGCGAATGCGCCGGCAGGGCTAGCGCCGGCGGAGGCATCGAATGGGCCCGGAGGCCGCGGCGGACCACCGCAAATTTCAAAAGGAGGAGAAATCCCAATGAAGAAGTTCCTTTCTCTGGTGCTTGCTCTGGTGATGACCATGTCTCTGGTCACTGTCAGCGCCGGTGCCAAGGACTTCACAGACAGCGAAGACCTCAGCGGCGAAGCCTATGCGGAAGCTGTCAACGTGATGTCCGAAATGGGAATCATCGACGGCTATGCCGGCGGTGCTTTCCAGCCCCAGGGAACCCTGACCCGTGGCGCTGCCGCCAAGATCATCGCCTGCATGATGCTTGGCAAGACCACGGATGAGGCCCTGGGCACCCAGGCCGCGCCCTTTAAGGACGTGCCCGTGGGTTCCACCTTTGCCGGCTACATCGCCTACTGCGTGGAGTCCGGCCTGATCGACGGCTACGCCGATGGCACCTTCCGGCCCTCTGCGCAGCTGACCGGCTTTGCCTTCCTGAAAATGCTGCTGACCGCTCTGGGTTATGACAGCGCCATCGAGGGCTTCACCGGCACCAACTGGACCGTCAATGTGGCCTCCCACGCCATCGAGGCCGGTCTGACTAAGGGCAATGAGAACTTTGTTGGCACCCGTGCCGCCACCCGTGAGGAGGCCTGCCTGTATGCCGTCAACGCTCTGAAAGCCACCCTGGTGGAGTATGAAAACAAGGGCACCGACGTCACCGTCAACGGCGCCACTGTTGCTATCGGCGCTTCCAAGCCCACCTACGTGACCAGCAACATCCACGACGCTGCCACTTCTATCAACGACGCCACCGACAACGTGAAGAACGGCTGGACGGTTGAGTTCGCTGAGAAGTATCAGCCCGCCCTGGCTCTGAAGGACACCGCCGACGACTTCGGCCGTCCGGCCCACACCTGGACCTGGAAGAAGGCCGAGATCGGCACCTATGTGGACTTCGACAAGATGGTGGCCGAGTACACCACCAAGGTCACCGGCGAGGACCTGTACAACCTGCTGGGCAAGACCGCCATTGATGACAACACCCTGTTCGTCTATGTGGACGGCGAGGATGAGAATCTGGGTGATGCCGCCTTCGGCAAGGCCGACATGGTGAAGAAGAACGACGAGACCATCGGCCGGACCGGCAACGGCGTGCTGACCCAGGTGTTCCTGGACACCCAGGACGACGAGATCACCGTGGCCATCATCAACACCTATCTGGCCAAGGCCGCCGAGGACTACGACGAGAAGAACGACGACGTGGACCTGGATGTCTACTATGTGGACAACAACGGCACCAGCCGCAAGCCCGTCTACATGAAGACCGCTGACGAGGATAAGCCCCAGAAGCAGACCATCTCTGTGGACGGCGAGGACTTCGCCATCGAGGAAGTGGCTGAGAACGACCTGTTCCTGGTGACCATCGCCCAGGGCGTGATCCAGACCATGGACGCTCCCGAGGTCCTGTCCGACACCAGCATCTCCAACTTCCGCCTGGAGAAGTATGTTACCGCCGGTGGTACCCAGTATGACTACGCTGACACCGTCATGTATGATGAGGAAGTGCTGGATCAGTATGACGACGCCAATATGAAGGACGTCACCTACAATGTGATCCTGGACGCCTACGGCTACATGATCGGCATTGAGCAGAACGAGGATCCCGACCAGTACGTGTTCCTGACCGGCATCGACGGCAAGAACAGCAACCTGTCTGTGCGGAACGCTGACGCCAACGTCATCTTCATGGACGGCAACATGGATACCGTCACCGTGAACATGACCAAGAGCGACATCGACACCACTGGCAAGAACCTGTCTCAGCTGAACACCTGGTGCACCTACACGGTCAACAACGACAACGTGTATACCCTGAAGGAAGTGGCTGTGTCCACCTCCAAGAACGTCATCGACGATGACACCGATGTGGCCCAGTATGCCCAGGATGTGGGCAGCAATGGCGCTACCATCGATAAGAAGCACGTGTCCCTGAAGGCCGCCAACAACAGCAGCTACGTCTACGGCAACGACGACTCCGTCTACCTGAACGTGGAGCTGAAGAACGTTGAGGTCGAGGATACCACTGGCGGCTCTGGCGGCGAGTATCGTCAGATCGTGGACGATGTGGAGTCCGTCACCACCGGCGTGAAGAACGTCAACCTGGTGATGGAGAACCTCAAGAACGTGAAGCCCGATAAGGATCCCAACACCTACATTGCTCCCGACGCCGAGATCTACACCCTTTACAATGATGACGGCTATGTGATCGCCGCTGTCACCATCGGCGAGAACGAGGGCACCTCCTCCAACTACGTCTATGTCACCAGCAGCAACGTGAACCGCGAGGCTTACGACGATGAGACCGAGTGGACCTGGACCCGCGAGGTGGTCGTCAACGGCGAGCTCGTGGAGATCTCCGAGGTCGGCGACTCCCTGGAGTGGATCGGCAACGCCTCCAAGAACCAGGGTGAGATGGCTCAGGGCGAGTGGTTCGAGGTCAAGTATGACGCTGACGGCAATGTCCGTAAGGTCGAGGCCATCGACTTCTCCAAGGCTGCTGACAAGTTCGTCGACGAGGTCGAGGACGTGGAGGACGCCGTTGAGGACTTCGACACCGTCCTGCTGTCCGACACCAACACTGTTGAGAAGCTGACCTTCAAGAACGGCACCCTGTACACCGACCGGAACGCCACCAAGGGCTTCTCCGTGTCTCCCGAGGTGAAGGTGGTTCTGTCCCTGGCCGACAAGAAGGGCAACGAGTTTGATGATGTGGATGACTCCTACACCGGCTACAACGGCCTGGAGAAGGCTCTGCGCGACATGAATGCCCAGGGCACCTTCGGCACCGGCGTGGTCGAGGTGAGCGCGATCCTGGATAACGGCGTGGCCACCAGCATCGTGATCAACGACAAAGCCAAGGCTGGCTCTGATGTGAGCAATCCCACGGTTCCCGAGGGTGAGTTCCTGCCCGCTTCCTGGAATCCGACTACGAAGGGGATCGAGCTGCGCTACTATGAGAAGTCCATGAGCGACAGCGAGATCAAGGCCGCCATCGAGGACCTGCTGGGCGCTCCCGTGGATCGCCTGAACAAGTTCATGGGCTATGTCACCCTGGAGAACGGCGACATGTACCGCGTGAACTTCACTCAGATCGAGGTCGTGGCCATCAGCATTGACGGCGAGGTTGTCAGCTATCCCGACAAGGGTGATGCCGCCAATCTGACCAACATTCCCGCTGGCAACTACTTCGACATCAATGAGAATCCCGATGGCTTCATTGGAGGCAGCAACAGAGGTCTGCTGACCGTTCCCAGCACCGGCAAGGTGACTGTGAGCAACACCAACAAGGACCGTGAGTTTGTCACCGCCTACGAGCTGGATATTGACGGCACGATCACCTCCGATGTGTCCGCCGAGGTCAACGGCAAGACCGTTTCCGACGGCGACTACATTGCCGACGGTGAGGTTGTGGAGCTGACCTTCACCACCGCTGGCGACTACACCGTGAACGGTGAGCTGGTCCGCGCGGCTGCCAACGACACCTATGAGATCGAGGCGACCGAGGCCATCATGGTGAGGAGTGTTTCCAACTACATGACTGAGGAAGATATCGCGGACATTGTGGATGCCTATAATCCTGGTACTCCCACTGGTGCGACCATCACTCGGAGCGGCGACACTCTGAACATTGTTCTCAACAATACCGTATCTGATTGGACCGATGTAAGCGGCACTGGCTTGTTTGTTCTGGCAGAAGATCTGCTGGAGGATAACTCCATCCTGATTACTTTCCCGGATGGATCTGCCGAGCGGATTGATAAGGGTACTAATGCAGCTGCGGCAGCTGCTCAGCTGACTCCGAAGCTGGGTAATGTGAGCGATCTGACGCCTACTCCCATCGTGATTACTGTCACGGTTGAGAACGCTGGCAGTGGCGCTTCTGTGGAGTATACTGTAAATCTCAGCCAGGCTGACTAAGCAGTATAGCTTCAAAAGTTTCTCAAGCAAAGCGGAGCCCCCCGGATTTCCGGGGGGCTTCCCTTTTATTCGTCCACTTCCAGAATCGTCACCAGACTGTAGGTCTGCCCGCTGGTGTTGCAGATGTAAATGGCGTTGGGGTAGTCTGGCGTGGCGGTAAATTTGACGCTGTTTTTGACCCATTTGACGGGCACAATTTCTCCTCTGCATCGACCTGCTGTATGCTGCGGACTCTTTCGGCACCCATGCAGGGAGGAATCTGCGCCATACAGGAGGATATCCTGCGGGGACGGAACGTGGAGCACGAGGGGAGGCCCTTTTCCAGCACGGAGAATCTGGAAGCCACGATGCGGAAGGGGGCGTGGTTCAACCTGTTCTGTCTGGACATCTGTATGGCTGGCAAGAGCGGCATGGAGTTTGCCTGGGAGCTGCGGTCCTGGGACGAGAGGGCGGGAGTCTTTTTTATCACCACCGCAGCAACGCATATTTGAAGGCGGGCTATCAGGCCACCCCATTCAATATCTCTTTAAACCAGTGCAGCGGGAGGAGCTGGCCGAGGCCCCGGAGGCGGATCTGCGCCAGCGGCAAGTACCCCGGACATTGACGCTGCGCGGCAGCGGCCGTGCTCTGCGGAATGGAATTGATGGCGGAATGGCCCGTGTAAACTTGAGGGGCCAGCCAGGCCAGCCGTTCCCCATCTCCTCCCGCTGGCGCTGCTGCCCCCGGCCTACGCCGCGGTGGAGGCTGATTGATGCGCAACCGCATGCTGGAGTTCCATGGACTGGTGGACAGCCGGGGCAATCTCATTACAGATAAGAAGATCACCGTGGATGGGGGAACTACACTCCGGAGGAGCTGAAACTGGTCCTGGACATCGAAAAATACTTGGCCCATGTCCAGGCTGCCTACTTTACAGAGCGGGACATCGCAGAGAAACAGCGGGACAGCTTTTATAATCCGGCCGACCCCTGGGACAATGGTGACATCTCCTTCACCGGCGGCATCCAGCCGCTGATGGTGAACGCCCTGACGGACGAGGGGCCTTCCGGCATCGACTACAGGGAGCGCGGGCCGATGTGGAGGTGGAGCAGACCGGAGCGAAAAGCAAAGCTCTCCATATCCATCAATCACCATCACACTGAACCGGCACAGAACGCGGACGTGGGATGTATGCCAGGGCTGCTCCTCCCGGCCGTGCCGGCATTGCCCTGGTGGCTCTCAACGGTGGCCAGAATGTGGAAAACGCGAATGGCCTTACCGTGGCGCGCCTTCCCGACGCAGAGAGCACCGCCCTCCGGTTTAACTTTGCTGTGGGACAGGCTCCCTTCCTGGTGATCCCACAGAGCGGTCGGACCATCACGCTCCGTCAGGGCGGCGCTGTGGCGGTGAACTGGTCCAACAACCGGCGCCAGAAGAACGAGGGCACTGCGCCAAAGTACGCGGGCTTCAGGCCCCCACATCCCATGTGGCGGTATTGTATCCGGATCTCACTGGCGGAGGGATAAAAATGTGGATCTGCTCCCATGGGACCGGACACACTGACCACCACCAGGGAGAACCAGACCTTTTCCTCTGTCACTCCGCCCTGGGAGATGGTGCGGGCGCCCATCTATGAGAGCGGCGCCTGCAGCTTCCGGGTGGCAGGGGTACGCAGTGTGCTGGGAGCAGTATTACGGCAGCTGCAATCCGCCCTGCTGGTCTTTGGGAAGGTGGTTCTGGGAACGATTTCTCACCCGCTTGGGGAAAAAGAAAAGCGTCCGGCTTGCCGCAAGGCAGCTAAACGCTTTTCGGCGGGTATCTGAAATGGGGATAAAACCCATGAATAGCGCTGCATGGCGGGCCGGGGCACCGCCAACGGGCATGTGCCGACACCGGCGGGCAACTGCCGCGCCATGCAAAATTCTGCGGATGCCTTTCGTCCTGCAGCAAAAAATGCTGGATGGAGGAAAAAGGAGGTCTTTGTGCCACAAGTCTGCCGCCGGTTTTCCATGGAAGTCAGTTGATGGTTCGCAGGCGCTGGAGAAATTCCTGGTTTTCCGTCTTTTCGCAGATCGCGTCAATGTTGGAGGAGATGACCCAAACCGCCATCCCGCGTTCTGCGCAGGCAACCAGCAGGTCGATAATCAGTTCATGATGCGCCGTCTCCTGCCCGGAAAAGGGAAAAAAGCAGACCAGCAGCTGCGGATTCAGCAGATACCATTTGAAATAGGAGAACCGGAGGCGCGCCGGTAAGGACCAAGTGCGCAGAGGCCGCAGCAGATCCTCTCGGGGAAACCATCTGGAGGCCTCCTCCAAAATATTCTCCGCGACCCGCCGGCGAACCAGACGGTATCCGGCCTTGGGAAGCAGGCAGGTCGTCAGGTTGTCCAGCGCGGGGAGGTTGTCAAACAATACACCGCCGGGACGGTCCGGCCGTTCGGTCTGAATCCCGATCTCCGTGCCGATCTGCTTTGTCATCTCTTCATGTGTCTGTGCCTGCCCGTTCAGCCACAGCATCCCACTCAGCCAGTTCCTGCCGCCCAGAAAGCACTCCCGGAGTCTGGCAGCAGCCGTGTAGTTCTCGTCCCGGAAGTAGGCGATCTCTCCGCTGTGAATCTGGCAGGTCAGCGGCGCCATTCCCGGAAAAGTGAGACCCTCCAGCCGCAGCACCTGCTTGTCTTCCCAGCGGCACTCTGTATGCTCCGCTCCGCGGTCCCGGGGCTTCCAGCCCAGAACTGCATAGAGCTGCTCCCCGTACTCCTCCGGGTAAAGCCGATAGCAGGTCCTGCGGTCCCGGATGACGTCGATCCGGTCACAGTAGCGGTACATGAATGTCTCGTCCAGATCCAGCAGGAATACCGCCGTCCCTTGGCGCAGCAGCAGCTGTACGCACTCCATCAGTTTTTCCACATCCCGCCGCCGCAGGATTTCTGTGATCCGGTCCAGGACCAGCAGCTCTCCCCGCCAGAACCACACCCGAAATACACAGAGGCGGTAATAATCCAGCAGGGAGAGGTCGGCAAGCCGGCTCTCCAGCGGCACACGCAGTTCCATCCGCTGCCGGATCTCCTGGCTCTCCGGACTGTGCAGGCGCCGGACCGCGCCCCATCTCTGCGGCCAGCCGGCCGGACGGTCCAGCGCCAGCAGGAAGTCCCGCACCGTCAGCTCCTGCGAATGGAACCGGTGCCAGTTCACGATCCTGGCGTTTTGCAGGATCCAGCGTTCCAGTTCCAGCGGGCCCACCCGACGGCCGCAGGAAAAGGCCCGTCCCCGCTCCAGGTGTGTGCCGCCCTTGAACAGGTCCAGATATGCGGTGCCGGAGGTAAAATGGTCGTCCACATAGACCCCGATGCACTCCCCCCGGGAAATGGAGATTTCAAAACGGTAGAATTCGTCCTCCCTGCGGAAGCAGCCGTTCTCCACCCGGATCAATTCCTCTCTCACGGTTCTACGCCTCCCGGAAACGCAGCGGCAGCGTCACGCAGCACTCCGTGCCAACGCCCGCGGCGCTGAACAAATGCAGGCCGTAGTCCTCTCCGAACATGAGCCGGATGCGGCTGTTGACATTCCGCAGGGCGATTCCTCCGCACGGCTGGGTCATATCCGCGCCCCCAACTCCGCCGAACTGCGCGTTGAGCCGCTCCACCTGTTCGTCCGGCATCCCTACGCCGTCGTCCCGCACCCGCAGGAAAAATGTCCGGTCGCTGTTTTCCACAATGATGCGGACCGTGCCGTGGCCCAGTTTGCCCTCCAGCCCATGTGATACTGCGTTCTCCACCAGAGGCTGCAGGATGAGCTTCGGCATCCGCACTTCCAAAAGCCGCTCGTTCTCCAGCTCCAGTTCCAGAGAGATTTTGTCACCGAATCGGCAGCGCTGGATGGTAAAGTAGTTTTCCGCATTGTCCAGCTCATCTGAAAAGGTCACATACTCCTGGACATTGGAGATGGTGTATCGGAAAAAGGTCGCCAGAGCCTCCGTGGTCTCGGCAATATCCGGACAGTTCGCCAGCAGGGCGTCTGTGCGGATGGCCTCCAGGGCGTTATAGAGGAAGTGGGGGTTGATCTGGTTTTGCAGCGCCAGATATTCCGCCTGTTTCTGCCGCAGTCTGGTGATCTCCTCTCCGTGAAGCCGCTCTTCCACATCTGTGAAAAATGCGCTCAGATCCAAATCCCGGTGCCAGTCCATCTGCAAAACGGCCTCCAGGTCCCGCTCCCGCCGGTAGCGCCGCAGCGCCCGCCGCAGTTTCCAGTCCGTCCACGGCCACATGGTATCACCTACTTGTAAAGTTTCTTATAATCTGACGGGCTCACACCGGTAAGTTTTTTGAACAATCTGGAAAAGTATTTGAGATCCCGGTACCCCACCTGCTCTGCCACATCCTGCACAGACAGCTCCTCACCGCACAGCAGCTCCTTAGCTTTGCTGATGCGCAGCTCCGTCAGATAGTCCATGAAGTTCTGCCCGGTCTCTTTTTTGAACAGTGTGGAAAAATAGGTGGCGTTGAAGCCCACGGCGGTGCTGACATCCTCCAGCCGCAGGGCCTCCTGATAGTGCTGCTGGATATAGTGCTTTGCCTCTGTGATCGGCCGCATCTCCCGCAGGGCTTTCGCCTCCTTCAGCCGCTGGATCTCTGCCTGGATGCCCTGCCGCAGCAGCCGGTATACCGCCGCCATGTCCGTGCAGTGCCAGAACCGCTTATCCATCTCTTCCTCCAGGGGCGCTTCCGTCTCACCGCTTTGGCGCATTCCGTAGAGGCATGCCTCCAGAACCTGGCGGAACCAGTCCTCCACCATCTGCCCGTTCAGGTCCGGCAGCGCCTCCACCGTCCGGCAGCTCTCCTCCAGCTCCTGCACAAAGCGCACCTCATCCAGGCACTCGGCCGCCACCTGAAAGCTCTTTTTCCGGGACGCGTCCATCTGATACCGCCGGGCCAGATCCGGCATCTCCAGCGCGGCATCCCGCCAGGACTGCGGCCGGCACAGCCGATCCCTGCACAGCCAGAGCGCCTCCCGCATGGATTCCCCCGCCTGCTCCAGAGAGTCCCTCCGGCTGCCCAGGCAGACGGTGGCCTGGACATTCCAGAACAAGTCCCGCTGATTTTCGATCTCCTTGCGGATTTTGGTGAAGCACTGCGTCACTTCCACCGCATGATAGGCCCGCAGGTACAGCAGCACTGCGATCCCGGCATGGCCCAGCGAGGCCGCGAACTCCTCCGTCAGCAGGCCGCTCTCCCGCCGCACGATTTCCAGCGCATGGCGCAGCAGGATCCGATAGCCGTCCTGATAGGATTCCGCATCGGGCACATCCACCCGGATCACTGCGGCGGCGTAAGTGCCGCTCCCAAAGTGAAATCCGTACTCCCCGTTGGCCTGCCCGGCGCTCAAAAAGGAGGTGCCACGCTCCGCCGTTCCCAGCAGGGCGTCCAGCAGCAGCTCCTGCTGGTGTTCTCCGCTCCTTTTCAGCTGGAATTCCAGCGCGGCTTCCTGCCCCATCTTCTCCTTGAGGCGCAGCAAAATGCCGGTGAGCTCCTCCTGCTTGAGGGGCTTGAGCAGATAGTCCTCCACGCCGTATTTCAGCGCGTTCTGGGCATATTCAAATTTCCGGTATCCGCTGATGACGATGAAATGCAGCTTGGGCTGGAGGGCCTTGGCCCTCTGGATCAGTTCGATGCCGTCGCAGCCGGGCATCCGGACGTCCGTGATCAGCAGATGCGGCTGCTTTTCCCGCACCAGCTCCAATGCCCGCAGTCCATCGTTGGCGGTGCCTGCGATCTCGTAGCCAAGCGCCTCCCAGTCGATCAGCTTCTGCATCAGCAGGATCACCTTGTTTTCGTCATCGGCCAAAACGACCCGCAGCATCCGCAGCACCTCCCACGCAGATTCTGATAAGGAAAGGGAAAACGAACCCGTTTTCCCTTTCCCTGTCATTATACGCTATTTCTCGGTATTTGCCAAGAATTTTTGGAGAATCAGCGGATCGATTTGTCGCTTTTGACAGCTTACTCGTAATCCGCCACGTTGGAGGAGTCAATCCACACGCTGTCCGCGATGATGAGATTGTTCTCCAGCGTGCCGCCGTCCAGCAGGGTGACAGCAGCTTCCACGCCGCTGGAAGCCATCAGACCGCCGTCCTGCGCCACGGTGCCGGTGATGCGGCCGTCCTTGATGGCCTCATAGCCGTCGGGGGTGCCGTCCAGGCCGGTGATGACGATGCCGCTGTTGGCACCGGCGGCGTTGCCCGCGCCCACGGCCATGCCGTCGTTCTGGCAGACGATGGCGTCCAGATCATAGGCAGACAGCCAGCTCTCCACGGTGGACTGGGCCTTGGCGGTGTCCCATGCGCAGTCTGCGGGAGCAATCACTTCCGTCATGTCCGGATAGTTGGCCAGAATATTGCGATAGCCCTCCAGGCGTGCGGTCGTGTCGGTGGTGGAGGAGGGGCCGGTCAGGATGGCGATGTTGCCCTTGCCGCCCAGCAGATCCGCTACATGCTGCATCTCGTTCTCGCCGGCCTTGACGTTGTCGCCGCAGGACACGGCAGAGATGCCGGCGGACTCCCAGTCGGTGCAGGCGGATACGATGTTTATCATGATGACGCCGGCGTCGGCAGCGGCCTTAGCGGCGTCGCGCAGGCCATCGGGATCCACGGGCTCGAACAGGATGGCGTCATAGCCCTCGGACACGCACTGCTCGATCTGGCTGATCTGCTTGGCAGCGTCCTGATCGGCGCTCAGAATGTTCAACTCCACACCCAGCTCATCGGCCTTCGCCTGTGCGCCCTCGGTGACGCCGATCTGGAACGCGTTGGTCTGGTGCTGCTGGATGAGGGCAAGCTTATAGGCGCTGTCTCCGCTCTCGGCGGACGCATCCCCACCAGTGCTCTCCTCGGTGGTCTCGGTGCCGCTGCTGCAGCCGGTGAGGGCGGCCAGCGCCATGGCGCCGGTCAGCAGCAGAGCCAGAAACTTCTTCTTTTTCATGTTCTTTCCTCCTTGAAATGTTTGGTTCATTTCGATATATATCAAGAGCAGGACGGGGAACGCCCCTCTCTCAATACCGTTCAGCGTTTCTTGCTCTTGCCCTTCA
>ENA-ORTD01000774-ORTD01000774.1-human-gut-metagenome-genome-assembly--contig:-NODE-774-length-26535-cov-3.092976_pt1 | contig 26535 bp, 21 predicted proteins | sample MGYA00241907_ERZ509178 | MGnify/ENA primary metagenome ERZ509178 (study PRJEB26280, sample SAMEA2338793) | human gut metagenome | biome: human gut; feature: human-associated habitat; material: faeces...
GTGGAAGTAAGTACGGAATTTATAAATGACAGCGCTGAAGCCGTTACTTTGGAAATGCTGTCATCATTTGCGATCAGGGGGATCAACGCAGACAGGATACACAGGCTGCAGTCTTTTTGGAGTGCGGAAGGAAAACTGAGGACGGAATCCATAGAAGAACTGCATTTGGAACCATCATGGAACCGTTGTGGGATGAGAGTGGAAAAATTCGGAAATGTTGGTTCCATGCCGGTGCGTAAATATTTTCCTTTTCTGGTTGTGGAAGACAGCAAAAAACAGGAATTTTTAGGCATTCAGTTATATTGCCCTTCCTCCTGGCAAATCGAAATATTATGTAAAGATGATGATACGCTTACCATAGCAGGCGGGATTGCGGACAGGGATTTTGGCCACTGGATGAAAAAATTAAGCCCCGGAGAAAAGTTTGTGACTCCCAAAGCCGTAATTGCCGGGGGAAATACATTATATGAAGTATGCGATAAGCTTGTTAAGGCGCAGAAACCTGCAATATCGGATGTCGATAAAAAAATGGGAATTGCTTTTAATGAGTATTGTACCACATGGGGAAATCCGAGTTACGATAATATAAAAAAGATATGTGATAAGCTGAAAGGGAAAGGAATCCAATATCTTGTCATTGATGCGGGCTGGTATGGAAAAGGCCAGGGCTGGTGGAACAGTATGGGAGACTGGAGTGTCAATGAGGATAAATTTCCCGGAGGGCTGAAAAAGATTGCGGATTACATACGTTCCTGCGGGATGATTCCGGGGTTATGGTTTGAAATGGAATCCGTAGGCGCCAATTCGGAGCATTATGAGGATAAGGAGCATCTGCTTTTAAAGGATGGAGTACCGTTAACCGTAGGGGAACGCCGCTTCTGGGATATGGAAGATGAATGGGTGATCAATTATCTTGGCGGTAAAGTGATTAAGCTGTTAAAGGAATGCGGGTTTGGTTATCTGAAGGTGGACTATAATGATACGATTGGCATGGGATGTGACGGGCCGGAGAGCCTGGGAGAAAATCTTCGGAAAAAAGTACAGGCAACACAAGAATTCTTCAGGAAAATAAAAGCAGAGATACCGGAAATAGTTATAGAAAACTGTTCCAGCGGAGGCCACAGGTTAGAGCCCTCCATGATGGAACTGGTATCCCAGGCAAGCTTTTCCGATGCGCATGAAACGTTGGCAATTCCTCTTATCGTTGCCAATATGCATAGAGTGATACGTCCGGAACAGAGCCAGATATGGGCGGTTTTGCATGCAGGGGACAGTGACAACAGAATTTTTTATTCTGTTGCCAGTACTTTCCTGGGAAGGATGTGCCTGAGCGGTGACATTTACGACTTATCAGAGGCACAGTGGAAGCTCGTAGAGCAGGGAATGGATTTTTATGGGATGGCTTCGGAAATTATCCGCAGTGGTGTCACGGTAAGATGTGAATACAGTACTACACAGTATAATCATCCAACGGGTTCGCAATTGGTTATCAGACAGCTTGGCAGCCGTTGCCTGGCAGTTCTGCACCGTTTTGAAAACTCAGAGGCTGCAGACCTGGAGTTCCTGAAGGGAGGCAGGGTGATCGCGGAGTATGGAAGGGCTGAGGAAGATTTTAGTGCAAAAGCTTGGATATATGAAATTGATCAATGAAATGTAATATTTTTCTGGACGACAGTCCGGCCCGTGTGTCGGGCACAATACTTCGCGCCTATGAAATCTGGGCGGAGGAGGGGGACGGACGCTGGGAAAAGGTCTGGGAAGAGACGGGAAATTACCAGCAGATGCGTTGTATTCCGTTGAACAGGACCTTGAAGCGTCTGAAATTCATTCCAAAAGCATCCTGGGGAAGCAGGACTGCCAGGCTGTATGCGATGGAACTTATTAAAAAAAGGCGCCTAATCCGTTTTCCCGCCCACATACCTCATTAAATCCCCGACAGGCAGCGGCTTGCTGTAGTAATAGCCCTGATAAAGGCTGCAGCCCAGCTTCGCCAGCATATCGCGCTGCTCCTTTGTCTCAACATATTCTGCCAGGACGCGCAGGTTAAGGCTCTCGGTCATTCGTATAATGCCTGAAATAATTTCACCGGAACGCTCATTGCCCGGAAGCTGGGACACCAGCTTGCCATCCAGCTTGACTTCATTAAAAATGCCTTCCTGCAGATACAGGATGGAATTGTGCCCCATGCCGAAATCGTCCAGGCTGAAGTTCACGCCTTTGCTTTGCAGGCTGTTCATTTCCGCCATCAGGGAATCGGAAATCACCATGGCGGACCGTTCCGTAATTTCCAGAACAAGGTGTACCCGCTCCAGATGATAGCTTTTGAATACATCACAGGCTTCAGAAAAAAAGCCGTTTTCTTCCATCTGCTTTGCAGAAATGTTGACGGACAGGAACAGATCATTTTTTAAAAAGGGTTCCAGGGCGCGGGCGTCCCGGCAAGCCAGGTGCAGAAGATAGCTGCTCAGTTCATTTAAAAAGCCGCCTTCATAAGCCAGCATACATACCACGGGAGGGGCGATGTATCCGGTGACCGGATGTTTCCAGCGAAGCAAAGCTTCAATTCCGTGCAGCTTTCCGTCCGCATTGATCTGCGGCTGATAGAAATACTCCACCTGGCCGCGTCTTATCGCGTTTTTCAGATCAAGGGAAAGCGTTTTGGCATAATAGTTATAAGGATATTTGGGGCTGAGAAATACGGGAAGGACGCCGCTTTTTTCCCCATCAGCCATATCCTGTTCCATACGCAGCACAATCCTCTGGAATTCAGCGGTTTCCTTTTTCTCGCTCCGCCTGATAAACGGGATATAAATCAAAATCCCAATAAGCAGATTGACAAGCTGTAGAAAGCTTCCGGCAATGGAACCGGTCGCCTTGTAGCCGCTAAAAAGAAACGGAACCGTCCAGTCTACGGACTGGCTTACAACAGGTACAAGTCCGGAGGCAGTGGCAAGAAAGCTGACAAGGGTCAGGACAACGGGCGTCAGGATAAAAGGGGCCGCCATAGTGAAATTGAAAATAATCGGGAAACCGAACACGGCGATTTCACTGATATTGAAAACAGCGGAGGGCAGCGCAACATATGCTATTTTCCGGTTATGGCTTTTACGTGAGACAAGGCATAACGCAATAACGAAGCTCAGGGCGCAGCCGCAGCCTCCCAGGAACACGAAGGTATCCAGAAAGGTTTTAGAAAAAATCTCCGTGGGTGCGCTTCCGGCCAGCAACAGTGCCTGATTGGCAGTTACATTAGGCTCAAACAGCCGCCTGGAAACAGCCTCCAGCGTGTTCGTCCCATGGATGCCGAAAAACCAGAGAGTATGTGTAATGATCACATAAAGCAGGATTCCCAGTAAATTATCGCTGGAGTTGTCAAATATTTTGAGGAAAAGATAAGAACCGAAATTAGTGATGTTGCTGCTCCCCCAGACAGTGCGCAGCCAGTACCCTGCGACAGCAAAAAAAACAAGGTTCAGGATAACCGGGAGGAGGCTCTGGATGGACAGATTGAATAAATATTCTGCGCCCGTGGTATGCAGCCTGTCAAAGCGGCTGCTCAGCTTCAGCGCCCGGCGGAAAAGGATGCAGGAAAGCAGTGTGATGCACATGGCCGTAAACACCCATTCCGCATTGAATATATAATCCTCATGCGCCTCAAGCCCGCCGCAGAATACCAGATAGGAACACACAGAAACAACAGGGTAAAGCAGGAATGTGTCCCTTTCGGCCAGAAGCCCATAGGAAAGGCTGATGGTAACGCACAGGATAAGAGCCAGCGATCCCAGGCTGATTTCATATAAAGTATCAAGCAGCGCAATGACCGAACCATCCAGGCATTTCTTAATAAATATCTGGTAGCTGTCATTGGGGAAATTCGTGAAAAGCAGGGAAAAAGATCCCATGATAAGAAAAGGGATAGCCAGGGTCAGCCCACGCCGGATAGACTGGGAGGCAATTGAATTACGAAAACGGGAAATAAGACGATTGGATTCCATACATGCTCCTTTCGTCAGTTTATGGAATGCAGGTATGCCATATTCAGGTATCTTTTCCTTAGTTTATAATAAAAGGATTTATTATACAATAGAAATATTCCCTGAATTTCTGCAGCGGACTTTCAAAGTTATATGGAAATGCAGGAAAATAAAGGCAGGCAGAGTGTTTTTCCCTGCCTGCCTGCTCTTTGTGGTAAAAAATGGAATTTACATGACTTCTTCTAAAATACATCCGAGTGCCGGGACTATTACAAAACGGGGGATTCCCAAACGGCAGTCATTAATTTTGATTCGTCTGGGCCTATCCGTCCAGTTTGCCAGAATCAGTCCCAGTCTCCCGTCCGGAGCTTTCCACAGGCAGTCAAATACGGCAGGTGCTTCGTAATCATAGCCGCCATATTGCCAGTTAATAATAGGAATCTCCTCCAGATTAGCCGGCTTCTGCATCTGGCCATATACAAGATAGGGCTTTCCTGCACCGCGTCTGAGCTCTGTCGCGTTTTTCAGCATGGTAAGCGTGTCCTGATTGTTTCCCAACTTCGGCTCCCATACACCCCAGGGCTGTGGATGATCCCGGTTTACAAAATCACCGTCTCCGGTTAATACCCCACCGGGAATATTGCCCCAGACGAGATTGGCTGCCGTACGGATAGGCAGATGATAAGGCTCCTGACCACTGCCGAAGGCTCCCTGGAACAGGATAAATTCGTGATGCAGGAATTGGGCAAGCGGTATAAAACCGCCGTTGTAATAGGGATGGCCGGGAGGGCCGATTCTTACATCACAGATATGGATATCACGGAGAAAATATTCGCAGCAGGGCTGTTCGAGGGCAAAGGCCATAGGGCGTCCGCTTTTCTTACATACATCACGGAAGGTGTCTCCCAGCCGTTCCATGGCCTGCGTCATCCACTGGCCCGGCATCGGCGGATGTCCATGATCCTCAGCATAACAGGGAAAAGCGGTGCATCCCACATTCTGATCCAGAAACTGAATATAATCCAGACCATCTTCAGCCAGATGCATGCAGAAATCTTCCGCAGTCTTCCGGGTGTGTTCCACTTCCAGGCAGGCGGCATAGGACTGTCTCCAGGAGGTATCCCAACGTTCCTGCCAATAATTATTTTCCACTGTGCGGCATAAGGTATCCTGGCCCTGATTTTCCAGCAGATAGTTCCGGCCGTCATAGCCGGACCAATATTGTGCGGTGACCCAGCGGGTGCCATTACAATAAGAGCCGACATGCCATCCGCGCTCTCTTGCCATGGCTGTAAAGCTTCGCAGGGAGCTATCCCCGCCAGTCGGAGGGAAGCAGTCGGGATAAACCCAGGGCCCTTTATTCTCCCAGGCCATAATGATGGGAGCAACAGGAGAATCCAGCGCTTTTGCAACCTGTTCCAGAAGCGGGACTGCTTTTTCATAAGGCTGGAAGCACTCATTAGGTTCCACCGGCCCTTCATCGATTCTTCCCTGGATGCGCAGCACCACATGCGGTGGGGAATCCAGAAGCCAATCCGGTATTTCTGGCCGTTTTTGAAGAGGTACGCTCCAGTCCTGGCGGGAGGACCAGCTTCTGTAAATCGAAGCGCCGTCATACCAGTCTCCCTGGAAACTGCAAAGAAGAAGATTGTATCCAAGCGCGCGGGGCTCCCTCCAGTCACCCGCATGGAAGAAGCCGAGGCGGAGCCCATTTCTGTGAACCGGCTTTATCAGCTTCAGCTGTCCTTTTGTATCGTTGCACATGGCGAGTATTCCGGCCCGATCATTGTAGTAGGCAAGGAATTGGGCGAATACCTGACCGGGATAGTGAAAGGTATCACCGTTTTCCGGCGCGAAACGAAACGCGTGGAAGCTGTCAGGCTCCAAATCCTGCGGCTGCGGCGCCCGTTTAAGAAGCCCGGCATTAATCGGATAAAGAAGCGCTTCACTATTTGGCGTGCCCTCCAGCTGGTAGCGGACTATGATAAAGGGATAAGAAACGCCGGTGATACACAGGCCATTTGTTTCTGTCAGTGAAATAGTAAATGAAAAATTGTCCGGCCCTGCAATTATCCGACAGACCGCGGTAACACCGGTGTCTTCAATATCAGTATAGGTATATTCGATCTCCTGCCCGAAATCCTTTATTTCGGGAATATCATGGATGCTTTCCACATCTATGAGACGATCCTTTTCCCGGTATTGAAAAGACAAGACGGGATAATCGCCTGGCTGGATAAATTCCTGGTCAGGGGCATAGCCGGATGAGAAGGAAACGATACGTCCGTAATCATCCAGAGTAAGAATTTCATGTTGGGTTATCAGTTGCTTCATAAGGGTATATTTCCCCCTTTATTTGATGTAAAAGCGTTTGGGTTATGAATGAAGTACAGCGGCACAAGCATTACGCCTGAACGGCTTGGGGTGGAAAACTCGGCAACGGCCCGGTAAGAGATATCAGTAAGCTGTCCATCGGAAGCCCTGCCAAAGGAAAAAGTAAATGTAATCTGTTCCCTGTTTTTAAACCAGATACCTTCCGGAACATGAACAAGAGCGGAGGAAGGAGCAACATTCCATTCGCTGTTTTCACAGGAATAGATACGGATCAGGAAATTTTCAGAGGTTTTATATCTGTTATGTACTGTGAAGGTAATTCTTTTTTCTGTCCCGGGAATTATGGAAGGGCCGTTTTCATAGGATACGTCGATATCAAAAAATGGAAAACGGAAACGGGCGGTGTCCGGCCCCCTGTATAGCCATGAATGATCTGGACAGAACAGTTCTCCGGTGGCATCAGTCGGGCCATTTCCGAGCAAAAGGTCAGCCCTGTGCAGTGACAGAACCTGGGGAGCAAGTACTTCAATTCTTTTTTGCAGCTCAAAAATATCTTTTGGAAGCTGGTTGCCCAGATTACCAAGTTCTCCCAGATTCAGACATGCAGTTTTCAGCCTTGTCCCCACCGGTTTAGCCCATTTTTCATCAATTCCGTCAATCCCCAGTATAATGCCCAGAAGGGAGCCGGCGGTGGCAGCCGTGCAGTCCGTATCCTCACCACAATTAACTGCCAGGCATAAGGTCTTTCCAAAATCACCTTCGCCATAAAGCAGGGCGATAACAACCATACCGATATTGGAGGGCGCTTCCCAGCCTACTTTACCATTGGTAAAGCCTTTTTCAACATCCTCATCTGATATTGTAAAAATAAATCCTCCCAGAAAATTGCGGAGTATCTCATCCCTTGCTTCCTGCCAGGATGTGCCGTCATCATAGAGCTTTTCCGCCAGCCTTACTGCACGGGCTACGGCGCAGTCATCCGGAATATAGGAAAGGCCGATTTGGAGCAGTCTGCGGATATCCTTCTCCAGAAAAGCGGCGCTTTCCATAGCGGCACAGAAAACCTCAGCATAAAGTCCTTCCCCTTCCCCATGATCAACCAAAGCATCCTCATAGGCGTATTTTACTGCTATTTCAGGGCAGCCCGGTGCGAGACAGGCCCAGATTTCAGAGCGGATGTAAGCGCCGCAGCTGTCCTTATATGGATTGTTTACTGTTCCGGAAAAAGGCGGCTGCAGGCCGCATCTCATATTTTCCTTGCAATTTCCATACTCCGCCCAATGCGGGGTGATATAATACATCCAGTAATCCCCCAGTAACCCGGCGTCTACGGAAACACCCTGTTCCTCAAGCGCAACCAGCCATACAAGCTGGAGGTCCATATCATCGTTGGGGAGCGGCTCTCCAGTAATCTCATGTACATACCCGTCTACATGGTTGATCCTTCTGTGCCACTCGTCCCGCATTCCCAGTGTACCGCCGGCATTTTTCCCTAAAAAGCATCCCAGCACACGCCTGCGGTAATCCTGCAGCTGATAATTCATAGTTGTTGCCTCCTTCATATACTTCTGATTTTGATATCCGGTTATGCGGCGGCATATAAATGCTCCGCTTCAGATAATTTCATTTTAAGAGCAATGTGACAGAATTGTAAATAGGCCATATTTGCATATGCCAAAACTGAAAAGAGGGGCATGAAAAAAGCCGATGGTGCAAGAAAGGCATATGCTCCACAAATTTGACAGATTGTAATTGCCTTTGAATTCCCCTATGCTGAAATCAGCGAAAGCAGCAGTTGCAACTGACTTTTATGCAAGACGTGTTTTTATCATATAAAATATGGTAAGGGCAGAATTAATTAAAGGAGAGAAAGTATGAGGAAGAAACAAGCACGAATTGCCCAAAGAATAACTGCCCTTGTGGCAGCGGCTGTTATGAGTGTAGGTCTTTTTACGGGATGCAGCGGGAAAGAAGCACAACCGGGGCCGGTGGGAGAAAACAATTCACAAACGGGAACCGATACTGAAGCAGCGTCCTTATTTAATGAAACTGGGATGCCGATAGTTAATGAACCTGTAACACTAAAGGTTCTCATAGAAACGAGTCCTCTCTATCCTATCAGTTCAGAACTGTGGTATTTTAAACAGATGGAGGAGCTTACGGGAATCCGCTGGGAAATTGAATGTGTGGATAATGATCAGTGGAAGGAACGGAAAAGCCTGATTTTTGCTTCTCAGGATTTGCCTGATATTATTATCGCAACTCCGCAGAACTTTGATACCGGGGATATTATCACCTATGCAGGTGCCAAGCAGCTGATTCCTCTGAATGAGCTTCTTGATAAGTATGCGCCAAATTATATGGGACTACTGGGTAAATATCCGGAAAGCCGTAAACTGTACGCACCTGACGGAAATATGTATGGCTTAAACGGAACCTTTGCAGGAGGAAATCTGGATACGCTGGGGGCGAGATGTTTCCTGAATACGGCATGGCTGCAAAAGGCTGGCCTGGATATGCCGCAGACCTATGAGGAATTTTATGAAGCCCTGGTAGCCATGAGAGACGGGGATCTGGATGGGAACGGAGTGGATGATACTATTCCTCTGAGCGGAACGAATAACCAGTATTCCGTAGATCCCTTTGTCGCAGGGCCGCTGGGGATTCCCTTTACCAGTGTGGCATCCCGCTGGATGACAGAAGGGGATAAAATTGTATATGTACCGGCAAGTGATATTTATGTTGAATATTTAAAGAGAATGAAACAGCTGTTTGATGAAAAGCTGCTGGACCAGGAATATTTTACCCAGAACGAAGAACAACTGAGGGCCAAAGGGGCAGCCATACAGTTGGGCGCATACTCCTATTCAGCACATTTCGTAATGACGGGTTCCACAGATCCTGAAGTTTACGGACAGTATGAAGTGATTAATCCTCTGACCAGCGAGTTTAATGAAGAGAAGGTCTGGTACGGAGATGCTGTACGTATGCCGAATATATTTATTACAAGCGCAAATAAGTATCCGGAGGCTACGATACGCTATTTTGATTATGCATTCAGTGATGAAGGCTCCCGGTTGTTTACAGGGCCGGACTATGGTGAGTGGGAAGGCGAAGGCGGCCTGAAGTGGAATGAGGATCATACACAGTGCGAATATGTGACGCCTGAAGGCTATAATGGCATGTGGGATTATCTTTGCAAGGAAATTTCGCCTCTTGCGGTGGAATTCCAGGGCAATTCCCAGTATGGGGATGTATGGGGAAGCATGCAGTATGCACCGGAGGATACTTCATTTAAGTCACAGATGAAGGAGCGGATTGCACCTTACCTGAAACAGGAGTTCCCGCAGCTGTTCTTTACAATTGAAGAACGGGAAGAGGTTGCTCTCGTACTTGATGAGATAAAAAACTATACGGCCCAGATGGAAGTAAAATTTATTACCGGAGAAGAACCCATTGAAAATCATGCCCGGTTTGTAGAAACACTGAACAGCATGGGATTGGAAAGGCTGACAGAGCTTTATCAGGCGGCATATGAGCGTTATCTGCAGAATGGCTGATGATACACGTCTGAATAAAACCGGATATCAGCGTGCCGGGAGGCGGCCATCCGCCTCCCGGAGCGCTGATATCCGCCTCCCGGAGCGCTGATTTCAGGGAGTAATCAAAAAAGGAGCCTACTATGCAAAAAAGAAAGAAATATCCTGCATCCGCAGGAAGAAACTCCCGTTCCAGACTCTCTCTTATGAAAAGTAATTATCAGATATATCTTCTTTTGCTTCCTTCTGTCCTTTTTTTTCTGATCTTCTGTTACGGTCCTATGTATGGGGTTCAGATAGCATTTAAGGATTTCAGCACCGGACTGGGAATTACGGGGAGTCCCTGGGTGGGACTGAAGCATTTCCGACGTTTTATAGATATGACGATATTCTGGAATGTATTTAAGAATACACTGCTTTTGTCATTTTATAATCTGCTGGTAAATTTTCCGATACCTATCATTGTAGCTTTGATGGTAAATGAAGTAAAAGAGGGGATGTTCAAAAAGACAATGCAGACCGTGACATATGCGCCGCATTTTATTTCCACGGTGATTGTCTGTTCCATGCTGACCCTTTTCCTTTCACCCAGTGCTGGATTTGTGAATAAAATAATTGAACTTTTCGGTGGGGAAGCGGTTAACTTTATGGCAAATCCGGATAATTTTAAGCATATCTACGTCTGGTCAAATACATGGCAGCATACCGGGTGGAGTTCTATTATTTATGTAGCGGCCCTGTCAAGTGTGGATCCGGCGCTGCATGAATCCGCAGTGGTGGACGGAGCAACGAGAATGCAGAGGATTATACATATTAATCTTCCCTCATTAGCGCCGACCATAGTGATACAGCTTATTCTATGCTGCGGCAGTATATTGGTTTCGGATTTTGAAAAGGTATTGATACTGCAGAAGCCGGCAATTATGGAAGCCGCGGACGTATTATCTACATACGTATACAGAATTGGTATACAGCAGGCTCAATTCAGTTTATCCTCAGCCATTGGCCTTTTTAATTCATTGGTAAACTTTATTGTACTGATAACAATAAATAAAATGTGCCGCAGGATCGGTGATACAAGCCTATGGTAAATTATGGGGAAGGAGAGATAATGTGAAAAAACATTCCCGCAGTGATAAAATATTTGATATGATTAATATGGTGCTGCTTACTCTGATGATGGCAGTAATCCTGTATCCGCTGTACTTTATCGTGATAGCCTCCATCAGCAGCCCGGCTGCTGTAAATTCCGGACAGGTGCTTCTGTTTCCCAAAGGAGCGACCCTGGAGGGATATAAATATGTGCTGAAGGACAATTCAATCTGGAAAGGTTATGCCAATACGATTATTCTTACAGTAACAGGCACTCTGGTTAATATGTTTTTAACGGTAACCTGCGCCTATGCGCTTTCCAAAAGCCATCTTCCGTTTATTAAGTTTATTATGTTTGCCATGACTTTCACCATGTTTTTTTCAGGAGGAATTATTCCTACCTATTTGCTGGTTTCCGGAATGGGCATGAGAGATACGATTTGGTCGCTTATACTCCCAACGGCAGTATCCGTATATAATGTAATCCTCATGAGAACCTATTTTATGAACAGTGTTCCGGATGAGATTATCCAGGCGGCAAAAATAGACGGCTGTTCTGAAATTAAGGCGCTTGCCGCAGTCGTGCTGCCACTTTCAAAGCCTATTCTTGTCACGATTGCCCTCTTTTATGGAGTAGGGCATTGGAATCAGTTTTTCCAGGCTTTGATTTATATCAGTGACAAGGACAGGTTTCCGCTGCAGCTTGTGCTGCGGAATATGCTTTTGATGGGGAATAATGCCATGACCAGCATGCTCAGCGGGGGAATGAGTGGTGAGAATGCAAAATATATGGCTGAACTGATGAAGCAGATTGAAATATTGAAATATGCTGTTATTATTGTTTCGGTTCTGCCGGTGCTCATTGTATATCCCTTTTTACAGAAATTTTTTATGAAGGGAATAATGATGGGCTCTTTAAAGGGCTGAGAAACAGCCGGCAGGCGGAAACGGGGGAGAGATATGAAGCAAAAGCATACACACAGTATTTTTTATAAATACCTGATATCTTTTTTGCTTGCGGCATTGATTCCGCTGGGAATAGCAATCGCTTCTTTCTATACATATAATGTGCAGTCACTGCGCAGACAGACGGAAAAAATAAATCTTCAGAAGCTGAAGGCTTCCGCAGGCCTGGTGGACGAAGCGGTTGCGGGGCATTTCCGCATGGTATCTTCCATTGCCGTCGATCCGGCTTTGCGTCCCAGGCAGATGACCGGATCAGTATATGAACGTTATGAGTGTCTGAATACAATGAAGCCGCTGCTGAGCAGATATACGGAATTGGAGAAGGCTTTTTTTGTATTGCGGGAGGGAGATTGTGTTTATTCGGCAAGTGGGATAATGTCGTATTCAACCTTTAGCAGTACAGAAGCTGATATAAAAAAGTATCTTCCGGGGGAACAGGATCATCTTGTCCCCTATTCTGTGTTTAGGGAAGCGGAAGAGACAAGGGGGGCGTTGGCGAGGCTGGTTTTTGTGTATCCGGTCCCAACCTACAGTCCCTATGGTGATTTGATTTTTTTCATGGATGTGGATGCTGTTAAAAAGACGATCTCCTCTGCTTTTTCTGATGAGGAAATGTGTTTGCTCCTGGCATCTGCAGACAGAAAAATTCTATATGATGAATTCAGTGATGAGAAGTATCCTGTTGACCGGGAATTGCTGCTGGAGGTTTCAGCTTCTCAGGGGGCGCTTGCCGGTATGGAGCTGAAAGGAACGCAGGAAACACTGCTGTATTACACATCAGAAACTACAGGCGTTACCTATGCCATTATTGTACCTGCATCACTTATGACGGAAGGTGATATGGGCTATCAGAAAAGTCTTCTTATGCTGATATGCTTCCTGATTCTGGTCCTGTGTCTTACACTGGCGGTTGCAGTCAGCTTTTTTAATTACAGACCTATAAGGGATTTATTTCATCTGATGAATAAAACAGGCGGGAAAATAAATGAACTGCAGGCACTGCATGAATATATTGAGGATCAGAAGAAAATTGAAGATGCGGTATCTTGGCAGGAGCCTTATCTGCAGCAGCGTATTATGGGGCTTTATCTCGACGGTATGCTGGATGAAATGGAACTGGAGCGGGCATTTTCAGATTTTTGTTACCCGGGACAGGAAAACTGCTATATTGCTGTGGTTATCAGCCTCTACCGTGACAGGGGCACGATCCATTCTCTGTACAGACAGGAGATTCTGAATTTCTCCCTTGAAATGGAAATCAGAAATGCGCTTCATATATGCTGCATTGAAAAATTGAGGGATTCATCTATTTGCTGGATTGTAAATGCGGCACAGAAGCGGGATTTTACGGATATTGCTCTACAAATAGATAAGGGCCTTTCTCCAATACTGGCGGATTCGCCGGAAATACATTATGTGATAGGAATTGGCAGTACGGTGGCGGAGATACGTCAGACAAAGGACTCTTTTTATGAGGCATTGGCGGCTGCCGAATACCTGCGTCAAAATAAGAAGGGCAGGGTTCTTTTCTATGAGAATCTGGCTGATAATCTGAGGCAGGCAAAGTCGTCTGACTCTGAGGAACTACTGAAGCTTATTCAGGCGCTGCGTCATGGTGATAAAATATTGTCGGACAAAATATTTGCCGGATATTATGAGAATCTGGCTCAGAAATATCGCTCGGTGCTCCTTTTTAAATATTTTGTATTAGACATGATAAAAAGCCTGAAGGATTCTCTGAATGGTGATATTCCTGAAGGACTTCAGGAAGAGCTGGCATCGATGGTTACAGTGGAAGGGGTGGATTTGCTGAGGTGCCGGATGGAACAGCTGCTGGAAAAAATATGCGCTCATACGGCACGGTTTCAGAAAAGCAGACAGGATGATTTGACGGAACGCATTTTAAGTTACGTTCGTGAAAATGCTTTTAGCCCGGAGTTGAGCCTGGAGAGGCTTGGTGATGAGTTCGGGCTTTCCCCCTATTATATCAGCCGGTTTATTACGGAGCAGACAGGGTATAATCTGAAAAGCTATATTACACGGCTTCGCATGGAGGAAGCAAAGCGGCTGCTGGTCAGCACGGAACTGACGTTACAGGAAATTGTTAACCGTATTGGATACCTGGATACTTCCAGTTTTATCAGGAAATTTAAAAGGGAAACAGGAAAAACACCGGGAGAATATCGCGGAGAGCAGAAATAAGGATCAAAGTAATTGTGTAAATGTTTACTGAAAAAGCTTGCCGACAGGAGCGTGAGCCAGGCCGTGGAATGGGCGGCGGAGAAGCTCATCGGCAAGCTTTTTATTTATCCGTAACAGCGCAGGACGATGGCCGTCCTTAACTGTTACATTTATCCAATATAACACAGGGAATCCCCAATATCACGCACACCTTTTCAAACAACGCCGCATTATGCCCGACGCTCATTGCAAAATGGTGCGTGGGCGCTTCGGCAAACCATTCATCCATGTAGGAATCAGGATCCTTTTTAAATTTCACAGGCGTCTGTGTATTTCCTATCGTCATAATCGGGCCGTCTGTGGATAAAGCCTCGGTAATGATAAATCTCAGCTTTCCATCCACGGTCTGCGTGCAGGCAAGATTGGTGATGGGGCCGGTACGAACCTTGGCTTCCACGGACACGCCGGTTCCCTGCTTCCCGTGATAAAGCCCCATACCGCGCAGCAGCGGCTTCCCTTTGGCGATTGCCAGATGGAAAGGGCCGTCGTGTCCCAGTAAAATGGTACCGTCCTCATAATCCACCGTAACGATTTCACAGAAGCTGCCGCCCGTGTTCAGGATGTCACAGATTTTCATGGCGAGACAGGTTTTCAGGTCGCCTTCTCCGGCGCAGGGAATGCCATGGGCCGTCAGGAGGGAATGCCCCACGATAAAACCGCTCTGCAGCTTTTCATACGCGCCTCCGGGTGCGCCGTGATAATAATAGGTAAGCGCATCCAGACGGTATTCCCTTACCAGCCGTTCCTGGGCGGCCGCCACCCTTGCGGACCAGTCCAGCTGCTCCTCTGTCGGCCTCTGAGCCAGCGGATCGGCGGCCTTATCATCACTGATGAGGAAAAATTCCCGGATTTCCGCTTTCTTTTTTTCCACCTCGTCCTCCGTTACCTGCCGGAGCATCCGATCCAGATCGCACATTTCCAGAATTTCAATATGGGCGCCGGTCTGCGCCTGTACCATGGTAAAATCACTGTACATATCCAGCATGCCATTGTAAGTATTCCCCAGAAAACCAAACCGGCAGCCGGACAGCTCTCTTTTAACGGAAGCGGCTTTTACCCATTCGCTGATTTCCTTCCAGGCCCTGACCGCTTCCGGGCGGGCTGCCGTGTTCTCATCGGTGAGGGAAATGTCAGGAGTATGATCCAGTCCAAGAAGACCGTTTATGATACGGCAGGAAATACCGCTGCGGTGAAAAGCGTTGGACAGCTCAGGAACCGGGCAGGCGCCGCAGTGGGCAAGCCATTCCCCCGTGGTTGTCCTGTCATACGCGATCCGGGCCGTGGGCTGCAGATTCAGTATGATCACGGGCGCCTTGCATATTTGATGAATGGGGAGGACGGAGGAGCTGTTGACATAAGTGCCCGCATGGGCAAAAATCAGATCCACATTTTTGGCATTGAAAAATTCCCCGCAGCTTTCCCCTGCCTCTTCGCAGTCTGCAAGCCCGTAAAAAAAGACCTCCGCGTCCATTTCAGCTATTTTTTCAGCAATGAACTGTCCATAATGCAGAAGCCGTTCCCGCAGTCCCGGAAACTGGTTCCAGTAAGCCTTCAGCCCCATGGTATAAATGCCGATGCGCGGCTTTTTCGGTGTGTTCCATTTTTCCATAAGAAATTCCTTCCTTTTATAAAAATAATAGTTTTTTGGCGGCTGCCTGCCTCTTCTGGTACCGGTGATGGAAAAGCCTTAAAAAGATAGCAAAACCATCATATATTTGCTCTTTATAAATTGATTATAAGCTGGTAAAATAAAAGTTGCATCCAAGAATGTTGGTTGAAAATATCAGAAAATTGGTGATTGAAGCAACATATACTGACACCCAGTCGGGAGCAAGGTCGAGAAAGACTCTCGACCTGCCTGATACACAAGTGCGCCAAGGCGCACAGGCGGGAGCAAGGTCGAGAAAAAAACTCTCGACCTGCCTGATACACAGGTGCGCCAAGGCGCACAGACGGGAGCGAATATGAAGACAGAGGAAAACTATCTGGAGCGGGCCTCCTATACCTGGTCGGAGGATTCCATCAGGCTGTTTGCCACACCCAGCAGAACCGCCAGAGGCCTCTTTTTTTACATGCAGGAGGCAGGCTATTTCAAAACGGTCTGGCCTTATTTTACGGAACGTGCCAATCTGAATTCTTTTCTGGTTGTCTGCACCCTGTCGGGAGAAGGCAGGCTGCAGTATGAGGGACGGGAGTATGCGCTTTTGGAAGGCAGCTTATTTTTCATCCATTGCATGAAGCATCATGAGTACCATACGGTTAAGGGAAAGAACTGGGAGTTCCTGTGGCTGCACCTGAATGGAATGAATGCCCTGGGATACTATGAGGAATTTGTTAAAAACGGTTTCCGGATACTGGATATCCGGGAAAAAGAACTGACGGAACGGACCCTCCGGAGGATTATAGCCATCAATCAAAAAAGAGAGCTGACCACAGAGGTCCGGACCTCCGGCCTGATTGGCACTCTTTTAACCGAACTGATTGCACAGAATACGGCGGAGAGCAGGCAGGCGATTCTGATACCCGAATTTGTCAGGGCTGCAGAAAAGTACCTGGAGCAGCATTTCCGGGAAAAAGTGCCCCTTCAGGAGCTTGCGGATATGCTGCATGTGGATCGGTTTTATCTCATCAAGGAATTCGGGCGCTATGTGGGAATCTCACCGCATGAATATCAGATTGAGCTGCGCATATCCTATGCAAAGGAGCTTCTGAAATACTCCGATTTGTCGGTTAATGAGATTGCCTATGCCTGCGGCATGAACCAGACCTCGCATTTTATCAGCCTTTTCAGGGAAAGGGAGCACAGCACGCCGGCCAGGTTCCGGAAGGAATGGCGTCCCGGTCCTGCGGAACGGGGCGGCAGAGAAGCTGAGGGCCGAAGCAGCCAAAGGGCTGGGGAATGAGAGGGCGGCCCGGATAAAAGCTGCCTTGCAGAAAGACACCGATAAGAGGAATGTGGTAGCGGACAAACGGCAAAAAAGAATTTACATGTATTTTTCAGCCGTTTATAATAGGCTTGTAGAAAGAAGCACAGGTTTGTTTTGGCGGAAGGTGATTGGAATATGGCCGTACAATTCAGGCTTAGGCAGCATTGATTTGATTTCCGCTGAGCGGACGGACAGGAGGGACTATGAAAATATTATTTATTGGGGGAACAGGCACTATCAGTATGGCGATTTCCAGAAGGCTTCTGGAGCAGGGCCATGAACTGTACCTGATTAACAGAGGAAACAGAAACGCAGGGCTGGCGGCGCAGCTGCCAGGCACGGGAGAGTGGAACCGGCCGAAGGAAATTCTGGTGGATATCAATGACGAAGAAAAGGCGGCCAAGCTGCTGGAGGGGCTTGAATTTGACGTGGCAGCGGATTTCATTGCTTTTCGGAAGGAACATCTGGAGCGGGACTACAGGCTTCTTCGCGGAAAAACAAAGCAGTTTGTCTATATCAGCTCCGCTTCGGCCTACCAGAAGCCGCTGGCAGATTATCTGATTACGGAAAGCACGCCGCTTGCCAATCCTTACTGGCAGTATTCCAGAGATAAAATCGAAGGAGAGGATTACCTGATGAAGCTTTACAGAGAGGAGGGCTTCCCGGTTACGATTGTAAGGCCGAGCCATACCTTTGATGAGCGTTCCGTGCCGCTGGGGCTTCACGGGGCCGGCGGCAGCTGGCAGGTCCTGAAACGGATGCTGGAGGGGAAGCCGGTGATTATCCATGGCGACGGGACCTCCCTGTGGACAATGACCCACAACAGTGATTTTGCCCCGGGCTTTACCGGGCTTCTGGGCAATCCCCATGCCCTGGGACAGGCGGTTCAGATCATGTCCCCGGAAAGCATGACCTGGAACCAGATTTATCAGGTGATCGCGGATGCTTTGGGAGTGAAACTGAATGCGGTCCATATTTCCACTGAATTCCTTGTGGCTGCGGACGGCGGCAGATATGATTTTAACGGATCCCTTCTGGGAGATAAGGCAAATACGGTGGTCTTTGATATCTCAAAGCTTAAAAGGCTTGTCCCCGGTTTTGCCCCGGAAAAGAGCATGGAACAGGGCCTCCGGGAAACCGTACAGAACGTTTTAAGGCGCCCCGAGCTGCAGAGAGAGGATCCGGAATTTGACGCCTGGTGCGACAGGGTAATTGCGGCCAGACAGATGGCGCTTGACAGCCTGAAGCAGGAGTGATACACTGGGTATCACCAATTACCAACTGAATGTAAACGAAGCTTAGTGACCTGTCTGCCTGATTCGGCGGACGGGTCTTTTTTGTCCTGCCGCAGGGATATCTGCGGTCGGGACTGTACATGTTGACAGTCACATTCAGGAGGTAGCTATGAAAAAAATCAATGGCAAATTAAAGCCGGATAATAATTTTAAGTGGAAATTCAGAAAGCAGCTTCTGGCCGCCTGCTTTTTTCTGCTCGTATGCATCACAGGCATAACTGCCGCGGCAAAAGGGATGACAGAGAATTCGGGAACAAATCAGACAGAGAGGATTCCTGGCTGCGGTCTTGCCGATGCGGCCTATTCCTACGACGGCGGAAAGACCTGGACATCGGATTCCTTTCTTGAGGTTACCGGGAACGGCACGTATGAAGTAATGGTGAGGGATCGTCTGGGGAACATATCCTCAGGCAGCTTCCGTGTGGATAAAATAGATCGTACGGCGCCGGCTGCGGAGGCTGTGGTACGCCCGGAGGGTTTTGTGAAGGACAAGGCCGTGATCATACTGTCGGCATCGGACGATGGCTCCGGCCTGGCCGGAAGGCCTTATTCCTATGACGGAGGAAGAACATGGACTGCGGATTCCATGCATGAGGTGGAGGAAAACGGCGATTATCAGGCGGCGGTAAGGGATGCGGCCGGCAACATCACCAGGCTGACGGTTCCGGTAAAAAATATAGACAGGGATCCGCCGGAAATCAGTTTTTCGCTGACGCCCGAACACTGGCGGAGCGGAAGCGCCGTGCTGACGGTTCACGCTGTGGATCAGGGCTGCGGGCTGGATGCCAAGGCTTTTTCCTTTGACAATGGAAGAACCTTTCAGATATCCGGAAGGAAGGTAATTCAGGAGCCGGGAGAAATCAAGGTGCTTGTCAGGGACGCGCTGGGTAATTTTTCCCATGGCTATTACCGGGCCGTACCGTTACGTAAGTTAGAATGGACACGGCCGGAATAATCTGTTACCATCAAGAAAAGATGCAATTGAAAGGAGAGGGAAAACAGTATGAATCCACTTATATTTCAATCCGATTTCGGGCGGGCGGACGGCGCCGTCAGCGCCATGTACGGCGTTGCCTATTGTGTGTGCGGTGATTTGAAAATTTCCGATTTGACCCATGAAATTCCCCAATATGATATTTGGGAGGCCTCCTACAGGCTGATTCAGACGGTAAGCTACTGGCCGGAAGGCGCGGTATTCGTATCTGTTGTGGATCCGGGCGTTGGATCCACCCGCCGCAGCATTGTGGCACAGACAGAGGGCGGACAATATGTGGTAACTCCGGATAACGGAACGCTCACCCATATCAAAAAGCTGTGCGGCATCCGGGCAGCCAGAGTGATAGACGAATCGGTGAACCGCCTTCCCGGCTCAGGGGAAAGCTATACCTTCCACGGCAGGGATATCTATGCCTATACCGGCGCCAGGCTGGCTTCCGGTATCATTGGTTTCGAGGGCGTGGGCCCGGAGGTGCCGGTGGAGAGCGTGGTGGAAATCCCTTTCGTCCCTGCGAAGCTGGAGGAAGATGAAGTATCAGGAACCATCGATGTCCTGGACGTGCGCTTCGGCAGCCTCTGGACCAACATTCCCAGGGAGCTGTTCCTTAAGATGGGAGTCTCCTACGGGGAACGTATTGAAGTTATTATAGAAAAAAGAGGACATACTGTTTACCGTACCTCCCTGATTTACGCCCACTCCTTTGCAGATGCCTTTATTGGTGAGGCGCTGGTCTATGTGAACAGCCTGGATTTTATGGCGGTGGCCATCAATCAGGGTAACTTTGCCAGGGCCTACAACGTGGGAACCGGGCTTTCATGGCGGATTACCATGCGAAAATCAACACTTAACAGGTAATTATTGCTATTGAAACATTTTCATACTATAATAGAAAAGTTAAAACCGGACCGCCTGCCATAAAACAGGCGGAGATTGAATATGCGTCCGCCGGACGGAAGGCCGGGGACACAGGAAAAGAGGTAGCGAAAGATGGGCTGGGAAGAACAAGTACGTCGGGTGGTTCCCTATATTCCCGGAGAACAGCCGAAGCAAAAAGGGATTATCAAGCTGAATACCAATGAGTGTCCGTATCCGCCGTCACCGCTTGTGAAGGAATATGCGGCGGCGTTTGAAACGGAGCTTCTGCGTCTGTATCCCGATCCGGAGGCATCCCTTCTGGTGAATGCGCTGGCAGACTACTACGGCGTGGATGCGGATCAGGTTTTTGTGGGAGTTGGCTCGGATGATGTGCTGGCAATGAGCTTTCTTACCTTTTTTAATTCGGAAAAGCCGGTGCTTTTTCCTGATATTACTTATTCCTTTTATGATGTCTGGGCTGAGCTTTTTCATATACCTTATCGTTGTCCTGAGCTGGACAATGATTTCCGGCTGGTAAAGGAAGATTATCTTACAGAAAATGGCGGAATCGTCATCCCCAATCCCAATGCGCCCACCGGTTTATTTGAAAGCCTTGATACCATTGAGGAGATTGTGGTCGGCAACCCGGATTCCATGGTGATTATTGATGAGGCCTATGTGGATTTCGGCGGCGTCAGCGCCATGTCCCTTGTGGATAAGTACGATAACCTGCTGGTAGTCCAGACCTTTTCCAAATCCAGGGCCATGGCGGGAATCCGTATTGGCTTCGCCGTGGGAAGCAAAAAGGCAATCGGTTATCTGAAGGATGTGAAGTTCTCCTTTAATTCCTATACCATGAACGCGCCTTCCATTGCATGGGGAACGGCAAGTATCCGGGACGATGGGTATTTTAAGGAAACAGTGGGAAAGATCATTAATACAAGGGAACGGGTAAAAAAAGAACTGGCAGGCCTTGGCTTTACCTTCCCGGACTCCATGAGCAATTTTATTTTTGCCTCCCATGAAACCATTCCGGCAGCAGAGCTTTTTCAGGCGTTAAAACAGGAAGGAATCTATGTCCGCTATTTCAACAAGCCGCGGATTGATAATTACCTGCGCATCACCGTGGGAACGGACGAGGAGATGGACAGGCTTCTGACCTTTTTAAAACAGATAATACATTAACAAATAAGCAGTCAACGAACGGAGGATAATTTATAGTATGGATTCAATAGCATTGTGGTTTGCCTCAACTCTGGGACAGTATGTGTCCAAGGAAGTGGTTATTTTCATCATTTCCATGATTCCCATTCTGGAGCTGAGAGGAGGCCTTCTTGTGGCCTGGTCTCTCGGGGTGCCGATCCTGAAAGCGATTCCCATCTGCATTATTGGAAATATCATCCCGATCCCTTTCATTTTGCTGTTCATCAGGAAGATTTTCCAGTGGATGAAAAAACTGCCCTTTTTTGCAAAGCTGATCGGTAAGCTTGAGGACAGGGCGATGAAGAAGAGCGACAGCATCAAGAAATATGAATTCTGGGGCCTTGTGCTCCGCTTCCCGGCACCGGCGCCTGGACAGGCTCCCTGATTGCCGCACTGCTGGAAATAGATTTCAAAAAAGCCGTCCTGGCCGAGCTGCTGGGCATTATTATTGCAACTGTCATCGTATCCCTGGTAAGCTATGGCCTGCTGGGAAGTATTGTGGGCTAAGCCAGTTTGAAATTTGCTATGGGAATTTATGACGTGCCGCAGCCGGGCGTGTCAGAGTGCTGGGACAGGAGGATACGGTAAGTGGAGGCTTATTCGGATTTCGCTTATGTATATGATATTTTCATGGATAATACGCCCTACGAAAAGTGGGGCGGATTTGTGCTGGACAGATTAAGACGGGCCGGGATTGAGGACGGCATCCTGCTGGATTTGGGATGCGGCACCGGAAATATGACGGAGCTTCTGGCGGATGCAGGCTATGATATGATTGGCGTGGATTTGTCGGAGGAAATGCTGAATGTGGCCATGGAAAAAAGGGCGTGCTCCGGCCATGAAATCCTTTATCTTGCACAGGATATGAGGGAGTTTGAGCTTTATGGAACGGTGCGCGCCGTTGTCTGTTTCTGTGACAGCCTCAATTATCTTCTGGAGGAAGAGGAGCTGGCGCAATGCTTCCGGCTGGTGAATAATTATCTTGATCCGGGCGGGCTTTTTATCTTTGATTTTAATACGGTTTATAAATATGAAACGGTGATAGGCGATGCCACGATTGCTGAAAACCGGGATAACTGCAGCTTTATCTGGGAAAACTTCTATGACAGTGAGGATCAGATCAATGAATATGATCTGACTGTTTTTGTGGAGGAGGATCAAAAAGAGGGTCTTTACCGCAGATTTACGGAAACCCATTACCAGCGGGGATATAGGCTGGATCAGATAAGGCGTCTGCTGGAGGAAAGCGGGCTTGTGTTTGTGGAAGCCCTGGATGCAGACACGATGCAGGAGGTGACGGAGAAGAGCGAAAGAGTCTTCTGCATCGCCTCGGAACATGGAAAATGTGGGACAGGAGAAACAAAACGAAGGATAATATGGTAAGAGTTCCGGCTGCGGATGCCCAGGTGAGGGCATTTGCGGCGACAACAAGGCAGACGGTGGAAACAGCCCGGCAGAACCATAATACCAGTCCGGTGGTAACGGCGGCACTGGGGAGCTTACGGCAGGAGCCATGATGGGCAGCATGCTGAAGGGAAAAGAGGATCTTCTGACACTCCAGGTAACCGGCGACGGCCCTATGGGCGGCATGACGGTTACTGCGGACAGCATGGGCGGCGTCAAGGGCTATGCCAATGAACCGCAGGTGATACTTCCTGCCAACAGCCAGGGAAAGCTGGATGTGGGAGGCGCTGTAGGAAACGGGATCCTGCGTGTCATCCGGGATATGGGGCTGAAGGATCCGTATGTGGGCCAGACCGCTCTGCAGACCGGTGAGATCGCGGAGGATCTTACCTATTATTTTGCCACCTCTGAACAGGTTCCTTCCTCCGTGGGGCTGGGCGTGCTGATGGAAAAGGACAATACCGTGAAGCAGGCGGGCGGCTTTATTGTGCAGCTTATGCCGTTTGCAGAGGAGGAGACAATACAGAAGCTGGAAAGCAATCTGTCCAAAATCCGTTCGGTAACCTCCCTTCTGGATGAAGGCGTTACACCGGAGGGGCTTTTGGAGCTTGTCCTGGAGGGCATGGATTTTCAGTTCCTGGAAACCAGGGATGTTAAGTTTGCCTGCAACTGCAGCAAAGAACGGGTGGAAAAGGCGCTGATCAGCATCGGACGCGAAGAAATCGGAAACATGATTGCGGATGGGGAAACCATTGAAGTAAAATGCCATTTCTGTAATAAGGGCTATCATTTTTCCATACCGGAGCTGACGGGGTTACTTGAGAAATGCGGGAATAAATAGCTGTGTCCGCCGTCTTTGGCGGCAGGCCGGACGGGCTGGGAGAAAGGCGCTTTCTGCCGGCCTGATTTGTATCATATTTTAGCCGAATGTACGCATTGGCGTGCAGAATAGGAGTGAAAATTGAAACATGGTTATGTAAAAGCCGCAGCCCTGACTCCCGGAATCAGGGTTGCGGATACGGTTTATAATACGGAGCAGATAAAGAAAGGGCTGGACGAGGCTTTTGCCGAAGCAGCGAAAATTATCGTTTTTCCTGAGCTTTGTATCACCGGCTATACCTGCCAGGATCTTGTTTTCCAGGAAACGCTGCTTAAGGGGGCAACGGAAGGCTTAAAGGAAATCAGGGAATATACCAGAGGGCGGGACGCGCTTGTTTTCGTAGGGCTTCCTTTGGAAAAAAGCGGGAAGCTGTTCAATGTGGCAGCGGTTCTCCAGAACGGGAAAATCCTGGCATTTATCCCGAAGGAAACCATACCCAATTATGGTGAATTTTATGAGGCGCGGTATTTTGTGGCAGGAAATGCGGAAGCGGAGAACTTTATGTTTGACGGTGAGGAAATCCCGTTTGGCACGCATATCCTTTTCTGTGTGGATGCGGTGGACGGGCTGCAGGTTGCCTGCGAAATCTGTGAGGATGTGTGGGCGGCGGAAACACCTTCCACCTCCCATGCGATGGCCGGAGCGACCGTGATCGTGAATCTGTCCGCTTCCAACGAAACGGTAGGAAAGGATGCCTACCGGGAGGATTTGATAAAGAGCACCAGCGCCCGCCTGATTTCCGGTTATGTGTATTCCAGTGCGGGTGAGGGGGAATCCACGCAGGATCTTGTTTTCAACGGTCATAACATAATTGCGGAAAATGGCACGATTCTGTCCCGGGCCAGACGCTTTGAGAATGAATCCATATATGGGGAAATCGATGTTCAGAGGCTGCGTCATGAACGCAGGCGTATGAACACCTTCCTGAGGAATAAGGAAGGCTATCTGTACCTTCCGGTGCATATGGAAAAAACGGATACCGTCCTGACACGCAGGTATGACAGCATGCCCTTTGTGCCCTCGGATGAGGCGAAAAGAAACCACCGCTGCGATGAGATCCTTTCCATCCAGTCCTTCGGCCTGAAAAAGAGATATCAGCATATCGGCTGCAAAACGGCGGTCGTGGGTATTTCCGGCGGACTGGATTCCACACTGGCGCTTCTCGTTACAGTACGCACCTTTGATATGCTGGGGCTTCCCAGGGAAAATATCCATTCCGTTACCATGCCCTGCTTCGGGACGACGGACAGGACCTATGATAATGCCTGCAGGCTGGCCAGGACGCTGGGCACTACTCTGTCCGAGGTGAATATCAGGGAGGCGGTCAGTCTGCATTTCCGTGATATCGGACAGGACAGCGACGTGCATGATGTAACCTTTGAAAACAGCCAGGCAAGAGAGCGAACCCAGGTGCTGATGGATATCGCCAACAGAGCAGGCGGGCTGGTGATCGGAACGGGCGACATGTCCGAGCTGGCATTGGGCTGGGCAACCTATAACGGGGATCACATGTCCATGTACGGTGTGAATGCGGGCGTGCCGAAGACGCTGGTGCGTCATCTTGTAAAATATTATGCGGATACCTGCGGGCAGGAGGAACTGAGGGAGATTCTTCTGGATGTGCTTGACACTCCTGTCAGCCCGGAGCTTCTTCCGCCGGTGGACGGAAAAATCAGCCAGAAGACGGAGGATTTGGTAGGCCCTTATGAGCTGCATGATTTTTTCCTGTATTATATGCTGCGCTGCGGCTTTGAACCCTCCAAGGTGTACCGGATTGCCAGGATGTCCTTTGCGGGAAAATATGATAATGCAACTATTTTGAAATGGCTGAAGAATTTTTACCGCCGTTTTTTCCAGCAGCAGTTCAAGCGTTCCTGTCTGCCGGATGGACCGAAGGTGGGAAGTGTGGCGGTATCTCCCAGAGGGGATCTGCGCATGCCCTCGGATGCCTGTGCGACGCTGTGGCTGAAGGAAATTGAGGGGCTGCAGGCGGAGTAAGATGGCCTTTGGAATGAAAAAGAATAAGAAAAACAGCGGTGGCTATTCAGCCGCCGCTGCCGTTTCCGCCGGAGTATCCGCTGAGGTCTCCGGCGTATTTTCTGCCGTATTTTCCGCTGCGTTCTCCTGATTGCTTTCCGGCGTCGTTTCTGCCGTGTTTTCAGCGGAGGGCGTACTTTCTGCGGGAGCGGCGGGAGTTGTTTCCTCTATGGGTTCCAGAGAGGTTTTGGATTTTGTACTTTTTTCTTTCGTGCTGCCCGGGTTCTTTTCCGCTTTTGAAAGAGCATTGGTGATGGCATCGAGCAGTACCTGAGAGGTATACTTATTGTCATCGGAATAAGTAATTTCGTCCAGAGACTGCTTTTCGCAGATCTGGGCAGCCAGATCATTCAGAGCCGGCTCCATCAGCGGGTACATGGTCGTTACCGCTTCATCCAGGTTCACAAGCCGTATGGAGTTGATATTGTTATCGTCCACAACGACCTCCACATCTACTGCGGAATTTCCCAGAATCAGGGAAGTTGTGTATTTCCCAGGGGTATAGCGGCCTTCATCGGCGCCGGTTGCTTCCGGCGTTGTCTTTTTCCCGGGCAGGAACATGATAATGAGAAGAAGCAGGAAAAGTATTCCCAGCACCACAAAGATGCCGGTATATATCAATTCTTTTAAGTGCAGTACGACTATTTTGGTCTTGGAACTCATATCAATATCCCCGATTCATGTTGTTTATACAGTTTACTCCGCAGGGGGGATTTTTATTACTGAAAGTTTTCTTGGGGTGGTGGGGCCCGGCGGAGGAGAATTGTCCTGGTGGTGGGGGCGCGGGGAGA
>ENA-ORTD01000791-ORTD01000791.1-human-gut-metagenome-genome-assembly--contig:-NODE-791-length-26083-cov-3.696865_pt1 | contig 26083 bp, 23 predicted proteins | sample MGYA00241907_ERZ509178 | MGnify/ENA primary metagenome ERZ509178 (study PRJEB26280, sample SAMEA2338793) | human gut metagenome | biome: human gut; feature: human-associated habitat; material: faeces...
TTGGTTCGAATCCAAGTCCCCCAGCCATATAAAAAATGAAGTCGCAGATGCGACTTTTTTTGTGCAAAAATGATTGCTGGGGTGCTTGGATGTATTAGTTTATAATCAAGGTAATTACCAAAAAAAGTGCTCGTCTTCCTTTTGGATTTCTTGCACTTTTTTCATTCTTTATCGTTTCTCCCCTAGTTATGTCCCTTACGATTACAGATGACCTATTGTATCACCTGTATCATTTTAGCCTATAGAAAAAAGGCAAAAAATCTTTTTCCTTTAAATAGACGCAATACGACATTGCATAACTTTGGTAAGAAAATCTTTCTTATATGTTCTTCCTAATTTCACTTTATTTTGATTACTTAATAAAATATGCGATTTTTCAATCTTATTTATATGACAGAAATTCACAAGCATCCCATTAGATGCCTGTATGAAATCATCCCCTTTAAAATTTTTTAACTTTTCTCTATTACGATATATCTGCTTGGACGTTACATAATTCAAATAATTTCCTTCTGAATATATACAAATAATTTCTCGCAAGTAAACCACCATCTCATTGCCTTCCTCATCCTTTGCGATAAGATAACGATTTCTACGATCCAGCTCCTCTTTCACATCTTTCATATAAGTTTCAAACACAGTATCCAAATCATTTTTTCCTATAAAACGAAACACTTGATATTCATAACCAACCATTGATAACTCCGTATGGCTAGTTAAAAATAGCAGTAAAGCATTCTTATATAATGAATGAATTTTCGTAGCTAACGCAAAGCCATCCGTATGCGGCATTTCGATATCCAATAGATACGCATCATATTCTTGTGATAGATCAATCGTCCTATCATCAGCTAAAACAACATCGAAATTTATGTTATCAAGAATTTTTAATTTATTGTATATCATATCACGCATATCTTTGCTATCATCACATACAACAATTTTATAATTTTTCATAACCCTGCCCCACCTTTTTTACTGTTGCATTACTTCACTTTTGCGATAAAGCGGTGCATCATATCCTTTGGTAAGATAATTTGAAATGCATAGCCATCCTTTTGAAATTGCAAAATGCCTAGCGTCTTTTCGGTTTGTAACTTTGCCTCAATCTTTCCTAGCTGTACCGTCTTTGCTGAAGTCAGTTGTTCTAATTCGTATCCATGACGCTCATTCACTTTATTCACAATCAAATGTAATAAAGCATGTTTTTCATTGACGTAAAAAGAGTATGTGCCACTGAGTGCTGCCCATGCATCTGATGAACAATCTTTTTTTGTAAAGGATATTTCAAATTGTCCATTGCTCACAGAATCAGCAATGCCAGCTAATGCATCTTCGATAAAAGCTACATCTACTCCATAGTTTTTTTGGATATCTTTACTATTCACATTTGTCATTATACCGTTTTCACAAACCGCTGTTTCCTTTTTTTGTGTTATTGCAAAAAGCAGCATGAATATACTTATAAAAAGAATAATTATTAAAACAATAAGGTTCTTTTTTCTCTTTGTCATAATTTTCACCACCGACCATATTATACTATATTTTTCAAGTGCATCACAAATACCTTTCCTTATTTTATATTTTACCGATTTTTATAAGACATCGTTTTTTACGATTAAGCAACAAACCTTTTAAATTCCATATGTCTCTTACTCATCTTTCACTAGCATTATAAATATCTCACCCCTTTCTTTCCATATACCTGCTATGATTTTGCATTCTCTGCTAATCTTTTACACAGTAATCATCGTAATCGCACATTAGCATCTACTTTTCAACTTCTCGCATAAAGAAAAGATGGTTCATGTTTTATACCATCCTTTTTCTACCTTATGCATGTTTTAAGAAAGCTACATATCCTCTTGTTGTTTCATAGATATCTGCTTTTGAGGCAATTTCCCATGGTGCATGCATATTATGCAATGCGACACCACAGTCAATGACTTCCATATCATATTGTGCCAGGATATAGGCGATTGTTCCTCCGCCGCCCTGATCAACTTTACCAAGCTCAGCTGTCTGATAAGATACGTTTTCTTTTTCCATGATATTTCTTAAAGCTGCGATATATTCTGCATTTGCATCATTACAGCCACCTTTTCCACGTGAGCCGGTATATTTATTAAAGACGATACCTTTTCCCATGTATGCGGAATTTTTAGGCTCCATAACAGATGCATAATTAGGATCAAAAGCCGCACTTACATCACTGCTCAGCATACGAGAATTAGCCAATGCACGACGTACTTTTAATTCACTGTAATCTCCCATGCAATTCATGACTTCTGCCACCATATTTTCAAAGAATTTTGATTCCATACCGGTTGCCCCGATACTTCCAACTTCTTCTTTATCCACTAATAAACAAACAGCGCTACGATCAATTTCTTGCATCTCTAATAAAGCCATTAAAGATGTGTACGCACAGATGCGATCATCATGACCATATCCCATTACCATACTGCGATCCAATCCATAATCTCTTGCCTTGCCGGCAGGTACAACTTCGATTTCCGCAGATACAAAGTCATCTTCTTCGATCTGATAGGTTTCTTTCAACAGCTTTAAGACATTCATCTTCACTGCGTCTTTTTCTTCATCCTTAAGAGGAATGCTGCCTACCGTGATATTTAAGTCTTCACCTTCAATAACCACACTACCTTTTTTGCCTAGCTGATCACTTGATAAATGAACTAATAAATCACTGATACCGACAACCGGATCGTTTTCATTTTCACCGATGTTCACCTGCACACTGCTGCCATCTTTACGAACGATGACACCATGCATCGCAAGTGGTAATGTAACCCACTGATATTTTTTGATACCACCATAATAATGGGTTTCCAGCATTGCCAGATCTTTATCTTCATATAACGGATTCTGCTTTAGATCCAGACGTGGGCTGTCAATGTGCGCACCAAGAATTTTCATTCCTTTTTCTAAAGGTTCTTTACCAATCAAAAATAAGGCAATGGTCTTCCCCATATTATTCGCATATACCTTATCCCCTGGCTTTAAAGTTTCCTGATTGCGAATGACATCTTCCAGATTACGATAACCGTGTGCTTCCGCCATTTTTATACTTTCTGTAACACATTCTCTTTCTGTTTTACATTCCGAGATAAATTTCTTATAGCCTTCAGAAAAGTCCATGACTTCTTTCATCTTTTGCTCATCATATTTATTCCATGCAATTTCTCTCATTTTCATTTCCTCCATTCTGTATGACATTATATAACTGTTTGCCTTTTGATTTCAACTATAACTCTTACCGATACAGCAGTTTTTCACTTAATGTTATGTACGCAGGATCATCGCTTGAATTTAATATTGTTACCTTCGCATGTCCAGATTCCTTTTGCAAGGTATTCTTTTCTGATAATAATTCTTTTACATGTCGCGATGTACCAGCATTCCCATCCACCAAAGTTACCTTATCCTTTACGATATGACGAATCTGTTCTTTAAAGAAAACAAAATGTGTACAGCCCAATACAATACTGTCGATATGTGACAAATCATACGGTGCTAAATAATCTTGCAACGTTTTTTCCACCAGCGTCGTATTCTCTAACTGATCGTGTTCAACAATTTCCACCAACTTAGGCGTAGGCAGTTTATAAATACAATGCTGTTTTCTGTAGCGGGACATCAAGTGTTCAAATTTTTTCTCTTTTAAAGTGAAATGTGTTGCCATCACGATGACCTGCTGATGTTCTTTTCCCTCGACTGCCGGTTTTAAGGCTGGTTCCATTCCTACAATAGGAAGCTGGGGATAGCGTTTACGCAGTTCTTCCACACAGGCACTGGTAGCTGTATTACAGGCAATCACAATTGCTTTTACACCAATGTGGACAAGCTTATCACATATATGCAGGCATCGCTGTGTAATGATATCACGTTCTTTTTCTCCATAAGGCGCAAAGGCAGAATCGCCAAAATAGAGATAGCGTTCTTTGGGCATCCAGCGACGCAGTTCTTTTAACACGCTGATGCCTCCAAGTCCGGAATCAAAAACGCCGATTGCTTTTTCTATTTCCGACACAGGATCACTCCCCTCACATCATTACTGCTTTATCATTATACCCTTTTTTTCCCATTCTTTCATCTAGATTCATTACTTTTTACACACTATCTGCAAACCTTAACACCGACATCACAAAAAGTATTATCTAACCATTGCCAAAAGTCTTCCTTTCCTGGAGAATCACGCAAGCTCCAGTAAAAATGCGTCTCTTACATGCAGGTGGGAAGGATGCTCAAAGGTAAGAAAATAACAAAATAAACATTGACATATTTTGGAATTCAAGATACTATGATATTAGAATTAAGAATTATTCTTAAAATTGGAGGAAGTTTTATGAGCAAACATGAAAACGTTGATGTACGAGTCCCAGTTGAAGACAATAATCCGGCCATACGCCGCATTGAAAGCTTATGTATTCGTTGTGGACAATGTAAAGAAGTATGTAAAAAAGAAATTTCGGTAGGACATCATTATGATTTATTAAAAACGAAAGATACAGCCATTTGTATTCATTGCGGACAATGTGTAAACGTCTGTCCGACGAATGCCTTAGTAGAACGTCAAGATTGGATGGATGTAAGTGATATGATAAAAAGCGGTAAGAAGAAAATTGTCGCTATTACATCACCAAGTGTCAGAGTCGCATTAGGTGAAGAATTTGGTATGGTGGCTGGCAGCTATGTGGAAAAACAAATGGTAGCGGCATTACGTGCGCTTGGTGTAGATTATGTGTTTGATACTACTTTTGCCGCAGATCTAACGATCATGGAAGAAGCCAGTGAATTAATTGATCGCATTCAGCATAAAAAACCATTACCACAGTTTACAAGTTGTTGCCCTGCTTGGGTGAAATTTGTGGAAACCTATTATCCTCACTTATTACCTAATATCTCTACCAGTAAATCTCCTATCAGTATGTTTGCGCCAACGATTAAAACCTGGTTTGCGCAGAAAGAGGGCATTGCTGCTCAAGATCTTTATGTAGTGGCAATTACTCCTTGTACAGCAAAGAAATTTGAAATCACCAGAGAAGAGTTTCATGATGCAGCTGACTATCACCAGGAAAAACCTTATCAGGACTGTGATAAGGTCGTAACAACGAAAGAATTAGCAAATTGGCTGCGAGCAGAAAATAAAGATTTAACGACGGTTGGCGAAAGTGATTATGATACACTCATGCCTAGAGGAAGTGGTGCCGGTGTCATTTTCGGCAATACCGGAGGTGTCATGGAGGCTGCAATCAGAAGTGCTTACTATTTCATCACAAAGCAACAACCTGATGAGGACTTATTAAAATTAGAAGCTGTCCGTGGCTTAGATGGTGTTCGTGAAGCATCTGTCATTATTGACAATCTTTCGCTACGCGTTGCCATCGTTCATGGAACAGGTAATGCGCGAAAGTTCCTAGCGCATATGGAAGAAACCAAGCAGCATTACGATTTTGTAGAGGTCATGACTTGTCCCGGTGGTTGCATTGGCGGTGGCGGACAGCCGAAACATATTGGTGAAGATATGCAAGAAATTCGTAAAAAACGCATCGCTTCTTTATATGATAAGGACGCAGCTATGACACTGCGTAATTCCCATGATAATCCACACATTAAAGCCGTATATGAGGAATTCTATGGAACCCCATTAAGTGAAAGAGCAGAAAAACTATTACATACCAGCTATCAAACACGTAATGATTTAGGGGAAGATGCCACGAAGTATGCCATGGATTTTCAAAAAATGACGGAAACACCAAAAGAATCTTCAACATCCTCGGATATCAAATATCGCTGCACGATTTGCGGTTACATCTATGAAGGTGATATCACAAAAGAAAGTGATGAGTATAAGTGTCCGATTTGTACAGTTCCTAAAGAAATGTTTGAAGTTATCAATGAGCCAAAAGATGAACCAGAAGAATCATCAACATCTTCAGATGTAAAATATCGCTGCACCATTTGCGGGTATATCTATGAAGGTGATATCACAAAAGAAAGTGATGAGTATAAATGTCCGATCTGTACGGTTCCTAAAGAGATGTTTGAAAAAATAGCTTAGTATATATGCCTCATTGTGAAAACAATGAGGTTTTTATTAGGAAGATTTCCTTGGCGAATCGCTTATTTTTAGGTACAATGTATACCAGTGAGGTAAGCTTATGGAAAAAATACATTCATTACAACAACTGGAAGACTGTCTAAAAGCCCATTTAATTGTTTGTACAGCAGATAAAAAAGGTATGCTTTATGCCATCCTGCATAAAGATGGTGTACGCGTTCAAAATGACTTTTCGCGGTTTGTTCTGTCGATGCAAGACTTTCTTGCTTTATATGGCAATCAAACCTTTTATATATATGAAGAAACGATCCATGAAGAAATAGCAATCGAAAAAGATGAAGAATACTATCGTTGGTATCATAAGTAATAGCTGCATTTAACTTCATCGCCATCTTACGCAACTGCTTAATGAATATTATTAAGCATATGTCGTTCTTGCCTTCACCTTGACTATCATTATGAAAAAAGTACAGGTTACTGATGATCATTTCATCATCAGCTCTCTGTACCTTTTTTAGAATTGATAAGGATTACGGATTATCTTCCTATCCCATTTGCGCATCGCCATACGATACATCGCCTTTGCATGAATCGTATCGTGCCAGATAAAACGACGCATGACCTTTGCCAGTGTCCATGCTTCATCATAATTTCCTATATAAATCTTATTATCTAAAAAATGCTCTTGTTTCTCTAATAATGCAAAGGCCTGTAAACGATTCTCATATATGTTTGTCAGATTTTGCAGTGATACCTTTATTTCTCCCATATAATAAGACGTGACATTATTGGTATGTTCATACATTGCTTGTGCTGTTGTAGGAATCTTCCCATAAAAAGTCTTACGGGGAAATAGATCGGTGTATAATTTCTTAGGTATGCTTTGATATAAGGTAAGAAAATCATGCGCTGATTGTATGCAACGCTGTTTCAATATAAGATATTCTTCGATATGTAGGCTGTTTCGTTCACTATCAAATAGCACATCACTATCTGCATCCTGCACTTGTAAGGTACTGTCCTTTTCCTGAACTATGACGATATCTTCATTAGCTTTTGGGCAGGTCTTATCTAGCGCACACCATTTTTGATATCGCTGAATATCATGCAACAGTTTACCCTTTGCTTCTTGTAACGTCTTTCCTCTACCACTTGCTCCCGGATAATCTTCACTCCATAAAATGCCACCAATGCCATTATGTTCCCAGATTCCCCTCATATCACATTTCCTGCAAAATATTTTGAATCCATGCACATAAACGGCTGCTTGCTGTTTCCGCAACTTTTAAAACTTCTTCATGGGAATGTTTTTCTTTACAGATACCGGTTGCCATATTGGTTATGCAGGAAATGCCTAAAACTCGCATACCTAAATAATTAGCCGCTATGGTTTCGGGAACAGTAGACATGCCTATGGCATCGCTGCCGGCACGCTCAAACATGCGTATTTCTGCCGCTGTTTCATAATAAGGACCTTGCCACATCGTATATACACCACTATGATAAGGTATCATTAAACGATCAGCTATTGTCTTTGCCAAATTTCTTAAATCTGAACTATATGGTTCAGACATATCTGGAAAGCGTGGACCAAAGCGTTCATCATTTACACCAATTAATGGATTCACAGAAACACCATTGATAAAATCATCAATCAGCATTAAATCTCCCTGCTGAAACGTGCGATTGATACCGCCACAAGCATTGGTAATAATAAGATCATGTACCCCTAACATTTTCATCACAAACACCGGAAAGGTAATTTCCTTCATATCATAGCCTTCAAAATAATGAAATCTTCCCTGCATCACCATCACGCTTTTGCCATGCATTTCTCCGATGATAAGATTACCTTCATGTCCCGCTACACGTGAAATAGGAAAGTGAGGAATGCTGTCATAAGGTAGAGTGATAGGATGTTCGATTTGTTCACTTAACTGACCTAAACCACTGCCTAAGATCATCCCTACTTCAGGAGCCTTGTTTATATGCAATTGTATATAAGATTTAGCCTCCATTACATCATCATAAAACATAGTGCTGCCTCCTTTACTTTTTCTTACTTTTATTATAAACGATATAAGAAGAAGAAGGAATACATATCCCTATTTTATTATGAAAGGATACTGATTGAGCAAATAAAAAAGTGGCAATTGCCACTCTTCATTACTGTATGCGATATAAGGCAGTATCCTTACATGTGCGTTCATAAAGGATTATGAGAATCAGATAATTTCCTATCTTTTAGCTTCTGTTTCTTAATCTATTCCAGTACCCCTAATTCTTCTTTTCCATCTTCATCCTCAATCTGCTTGTCCAATTTCTTCATTTCATGAGAGATAAAACCGAATACAACAATACCACTTGTTATATCGGCTATCGGACCGGCATATAAAATACCATTTAAACCGAAGATCATAGGTAGGATTAAAATTAAAGGGATCAATAAGATCAATTGCCGCATCATCGATAAGATACTCGCCTTTAATGGCTGCCCAGTTGCCTGAAAATAGCTTGTCGCTGTTATCTGGAACCCTGCACAAAAGATTCCCATCATAAAGATACGCATACAGCGGATAGCAAATTCGGTAAATGTCGCATTGCCACTGCCAAATAAAGATAATATGATATGAGGAATGGTAATGCATAACAACCAGCCAACAATGGAAGTGATTGTCGCAATACCAGCCGCACGCTTATAAGTACTTTTAATGCGCTTTGGTTGATTTGCGCCTTTATTAAATCCCAAAATGGGTTGCGCACCAATACCAATGCCCACACAAATAGCAGTAATGATCATCGAAACCTTTAAGACAATGCCCATAGCACTTAATGCCACATCTCCACCGGTCGATGTCATATCACCATAATATACCAAAGAGTTATTCATGACTACCTGCATGATTGTCGCTGCTGTCTGTGTAATACAACTAGAGATTCCTAATGCGAAAATCGCTTTACAGATGGATGATTTTAATTTCATATGATCAAAGCGTAAACGCATATGACCTTTTTTCAAGAAATAATATAGTAAGATGACAGCACCAATGATTTGTGATGTTATGGTCGCAATCGCAGCACCTTTTACTCCCCAATGTAAGACAAAAATATAAAATGGATCGAGCATCGTGTTTAAAATAGCACCTGCCAGCATACTATACATGGCAACATTAGGACTGCCATCCGTTCTTGCCATATTGGATAATCCGATACCTAACAAATTAAACGTAGATCCTAACAAAATAATGCTTGCATAGTCTTTCGAATAGGCCATATTTTTCGGTGTTGCGCCAAATAAGTTTAATATAGGTTCTAAGAAGACTAAACCAATTACAGTAATCAAAAGACCGATGACCAACAGCATCAAAAATTCATTTCCCAATGTATTTTCAGCTTCGTCTTCTTTCTTTTCCCCTAATTTGATTGCCGCATAAGCACTACCACCGGCTCCCAACATCGTGCCTATTGCCAAAAGAATTGTCATCAAAGGAAATGTGACCGTTGTTGCGGCATTTCCCAGATAACCAACACCTTGCCCGATGAAAATCTGATCAACAATATTATATAATGCATTCACCAGCATACTGATGACACTGGGAATAGCAAAACGCATTAACAGCCGTCCAATCGGCTGATACCCTAATGGATTTCTTGTTTTTGGATGTACATGTTGTTCCATAGATTCCCTCCTTATTTCTTTTTAACGAAAGCAGCTGCATTCGCTGCTACTCTTCCCATGAGGCGCTCTGTAACTTCGCATTCTTCATCACTTAAACCATCTGTGATGATCGCATGCCAATCAGCAAGCACTTGATTGATCATCTCAACAATGGCCTCGCCTTTTTTTGTCACATACAGTTTCGTGATACGACGATCATGTTCATCACTGCGCCGCAATACGTAACCCTGCTCCTCTAATTTTTTTACTGCTCTGGCCGTCGTTCCTTTATCATAATGATCTTGATATGCAAGCTCATATTGATTAATCCCCGGATGACGATAGATATGTAATAGAAAAAACTGTTGTCCACAGCCAATATGATAGGGTGCCAGTTGTTCATCGAAATAAATCTGACTTAGCCGATATACCATGGAAGAATATTTACTAATAGCAGGCATTTCATCACCTCTTAACTTACCGTTGCATAAACAACTATTGTATTATACCGTATGAAAGTTGCATACGCAACCATAAAATGTAAGATTTTTTGGCGATATCTTGCTTCAGTAAAGTCATATATTTTTTCATCAGTAAATGAAAAAAGCTGCCAACATCTTTGCTTCCGATGTATGCGCAGCCTTTCATCACATTTTATTTTTTATCATGCAGTTTTCCATCAGCATAGTATTTTCCTTGGAAATCCTCCTTCATATATTTATAGTCTTCTACTCTTATTAATTGTTCATCGTAAAGGGCACATTTACCATGCAGACAAGCTGCATAATATTCACTCTCCCCATCTTTGCCTTTCACAACCAAAATATCATCATATACCTCATCCATGACTTGACGATATGCAAGGTCATAAAAATGCCAACCGTCTTTAAGCTTCACAATGCGATAATTACTTTTATTGTTACGATAATCTTTAACTTCTAGCAATTCTTCATCATCCTGCATCAAAATCTTTTTACCTTCTTTTTCTTCCACATAAATGGTAAAGCCTAAATCATATATATTTTCGTCAAAACTAGAATGAACAATATTGCTATACTCCTTCATTCTATCTTTTTCCTCTTTTGCTTGGTAATTCATAGCAGTCATAATGCTAAACAATACGGCCACTGCAATGATATATGGTAATTTAGATGGAGTCTGTGCTTTTTTGCTTTTCGACAAGTACTGATGCAATTGAAAGACAGCTTTCTTTACGTCTTGCTCAGGTGGGATACCTTGCGCTGCTTTGTTTTGGATAGACAGTAAATAGGATGATAATTTTAATTGTCTATCCATAAGATCTTTGATAGATTGACGATATCGTTTCTTTGGTAAGATATACTCTGATAAGCGTTTTAAGAATTGCCCATTTGTCCTAGCTTCTAAAAAGGCATTCGTACTTAAAAAGGTTATCCATACCGCTGTATCGTTTCGTTTAGTTGATTCACTCAGCATTATCCATCGCTCCAACACCGTATCTTCAACAGGTCTTTGTTTACTCATCAAATCAGAGAAATCAACTATGTCAAAACATTTTCCACTTATATGAGCAAGCACTTCACTTTCCTTTGGCAAGGAAAGCTGCTCTTGCATCATCTGTTGTACCTCGCTTTGAAGTGGCTTTGGACGATCCAATGTCTTCCATAAGAGTTCATGGAATTTAACTTCTTGTTTCACCAGCTGAAAACTTACTGTCTTAAAAAAAGCTTGCCAGCTGGATGGCTGTGTCCGCAGCGGACTTTGGTCGAGTGCTGCCCAATCCATCAATACGATATGCAAAAGTGCATAGAAATACTTTTCTTTTATGGATAGCAAAACAGCAGTCGGTGTCTTTAGCTCCATCATCGTCTGCCTTTTTAATTGTTCATCAAAGGCTTCGATAGGAACGCTTGTCTCTATTCTTTTAAATTGATAGAGTGAAAGACGCAAGCGTAGAAGAAGCGCTGTATCGCATGAAAATACGCAATTGTCTTTATGATATGGTATTAATTCCTCTAACGCTTCGAATAAATAGTCTTCAAAACCTTTATACTCTTGAAAAAATTGTTCCCATTCATTGTATGTGGCTTGTGTTTCATAGAGCTGTTTCCACTTTTCAACAAAGTTATTTTGTATATCCTGCAATACATCAAAAACATCTTTGTACGCTTCTTCATCATCATTCGCATGAACTTCCTCTTTTTCAAAAGCAAATAACCTTTCATAGATGCTATGCATATCTTCATGTTCCGCTTGATTGTTACTTTCTGCAGATTGCGACATAGCGCTTTGTTTGGCTATTTTTAGGGCGCTTTCATAAGCTTGGCGTATCGTTTGATACATTTCGGGGTCATCTTCAGGATGATATTGTCTCACCATTTTACTATAGGCTTTTTTAATGGCTTTTAGATCTGTTGTTTCTGTGATTGCTAAAATTTCCCAACAAGATTTCATACTTCATTCCCCCTATGCTTGAAAATAACGAGGAATCGTCGTTGTATCCCCATCCCCTTCTATGCTATCCAGGCGTCGGCTGACTTCATGATAAGCATGATCAATCGCACGTTCATTCTGACTTTCCAACACCTGTTCAAAATAGCGCATCAGATCTGCAACCATTTGACGTTCTTCTTTTACAAGTTCTAAAAACATTCGTTCACCACGTGCCAGTAATAAGCGATTACGTTCTTTTTCACGTGGATGTATCTTCAACTCCTTTAATTCTTGGAGCTTTTGCTTAATTTCTGCCTCACTCATACGATTATTTTTCGATAAGATCATCTTATGAAAACTTTGCCGGGTAGAAATTACAAAGGCATCCACCTCTAAAATGCCATTTATATCATAAGTTAGACGAACCTTTACGATTTCCTTACCTTTTTTATTGGGTGGTACCTTAACTTCTAAATTGCCTAATAACAGATTATCCTCTGCATGGTAATGTTCTCCCTGATAAATTTCAAAATCAATGACTTCTTGTTGATCATGTATAGTCGTATACAAAGATTCCCGACTACATGGCAATACACTGTTACGTTCAATCAAAGGACTCATAATTGCATCCTTCAGACCGTCCGGATATATAGCAGTGCCTAAAGTGAAGGGACAGATATCACTAAGGAGCATATCTTTGATTTCTTGATTGCGTTCTTTAATACCGGCTGCTGTTCCACATCCATAAGCAATCGCCTTATCCGGATCCAAGTGCATAGTTACGGTATGCTTAGTCAGATATTCTATATAATGCTGAACGACTGGCATCTTACATGAGCCCCCGACAAGGATGATATCATCAATATCTCCAATATCATCACCAGCATCCTTTAATGCTTGTTTTAAGGGACCTTCCATCCGTGTTAAGATGCTATTACCCAACAGAATCAGCTGCTGATTTGTAAGTTTCATACTCAAAAGCGTATCATGAATGCGTACTTTCATGTTCACCTCATCCTGTTCACTCAGTTTACGTTTGCTTATTTCTGCCTGCTTCATTAACATCGCTTTTTCCTGGACACTGATATCTGTAGCATACAGACCATGTTCCCTTAAAAAGGCTTCAGCGATCACGGTGTTAAAATCTTCCCCACCTAAATGATTATCGCCGGCAACCGCAGCTATTTCAATCACATTATCAAAAGCATCTACAACGGAGATATCTAAAGTACCACCACCAAAATCGATAATGAGAAAGGTTTTGTCTTCCCCATCATCATGAATATGCTGTGCTAACGCAGCAGCACTTGGCTCATTGATAATTCGTTCCACTTTTACTTGCGCCAATGCCCCTGCTGTCTTTGTCGCCCAACGCTGATCATCGTTAAAATATGCCGGCACACTGATAATGACCTCTTCGATATCTTCCTGCAAATACGTTTTTGCATCTTCAATCAGCTGGCGTAGGATAAAAGAACTTAACTCTTCAGGTTTAAATGTCTTATTACCTAACGTATATTGCTTGGCTGTACCCATGTCCCGCTTAAACGCAGCAACACTGTCTTGGGGATGGGTAATCAGACGTTCCTTTGCTAATCGTCCTACTAAGATTTCATCATCCTTTACACTGACGACACTTGGTGTTATATATTCCCCTAATGCATTTGGGATCAATTCTGCTTTGTTATTTCGCCAAACACAGGCCAATGAATTGGTTGTACCTAAATCTATTCCAATAATTGCCATATAAAATCTTCCTCTCTTAACTACGAAGGCGTGTATCCATTTGCTTTTTTATTTTATCATACCCTTTGCACATGAGTAAAATTTTCACATTTTCTTATCGCATGTTTATGGCATTACTCTATCATAATCACTTCCATCTTATGAGCCTTTGCCCGACGATTTGATATCGCGTTGTAAAGACCTCTTCTATGAACTTACGATCATGTGATACCGCAAGGATACAGCCTTTAAATTCCTTTAAGATCTGACGAAGAAGCGGATTTGTAAGTGGTGATAAATTGCGGGTCGGCTCATCTAACAGTAAGACATTGCAATTGGTTTTAATGAAGCGTAAAAGATACACTTTTGCTTTTTGTCCTTCACTTAATTCCATGAGGGAATGTATCATTTCATCACTCGTAAATTTCATTCTTCCTAGTAATTCTCTGGCTCTGGTAACATCCTTTTGATCACCTTCTTCCAAGAGAAATTGAATAGGTGTCTCATGTTCTTGAAAACATTGTGCGTATGCTTGCGGCATATACCCAACCTTAAGATCATCGCGCAGCTTGATTTCTTCATAAAGTCTTTTCAATAATAAACTTTTTCCACAGCCATTGCGTCCTGTAATTACCACTTTTGCTTGCCCCTTTATCAATAAATCTACATCTTGTAACAGTATTCTTTCTTGTATGCGCAATTCCTTTAGCTGATACTGCATAACTATTTTCGCAGCCGGTAAAGGTGTTGTTTCAAAATAGACATCAATGGCTTCTTCTACTGTATCCACCTTATGAACCCCATCTCTTTCATAACGGTTTTCCAGTGCCTTGATATTTTTCATTTTCTTTTTCAATAATTGCCCCATGGATGGGTTGCGCACCGTATCATTCAATGCATCATGTACCGCATTACGCATATCGTTCAATTTGATCATCTTTTTTTGATATTCCAACTGTTCTTTCGAAGCTAAGGCGGCTTCTTTATTTAATTTCATTGCTCTGCTGTTAACATACTCTTGATAGGTACCACGATAGATCGTATGCACACATTTTGTTTTCTTATTTCGCTGTTCCAGATGGATGATGACATTGGCCGCATGTTCCAATAATGTTTCATCGTGTGATATAAAAATAACCGGTATTGTCTGTTGAATGATGAATTGTTCCAACCATTCCAGTGTTTCAATATCCAAATCATTGGTCGGCTCATCGAAAAGTAATAGCTCCGGATGACTGGCTAGCAACTTTATCAGTTGAAGTTTAACCTTTTCTCCACCGCTTAACGTTTTGATTTTTTGTTCTGATGTCAAACAGGTGGCATCCAGATGTACCTGATGACATAATTGTTCAAATTCTTTTAGGCGATTATAGTCTTCTGCTTCTATGATATCCGCAACATCATTTTTTAAAACATATTCATATACATAGCTTTCCTGCCATTTGTCATTTAACTGTTGTTCAAAATAGCCGATATGTTTCATGTCTGTAATAATCGTTCCACTTACCTCTGCATAGTCTTCTATTTGTTTTGTATTATAAATTGCTTTTAATAAGGTTGATTTTCCATTTCCCTCTTCACCGATAATTCCTACCTTATCTTCATTTCCCAGGGAATAATTAAATTTATCAAGTAATATATGATTCTTTTGATCTTTTATTGTAACATCTTTTAGAATAAGCAATGGACATACCTCCTTTTGACACAAAAGAAAAGAACGTCAGACGTTCTTTGTGTGATTGTTCATCAGGATAAGTGATCATACGATAATGACACGACAAAAACGATTCTGTTTACGGATTCATTTTTAAGTTTCATTATCGATTGTACATCCTATCACTCCTTCATCTTGCTTTTTATGATAGCGTAAATAAAAATGAATGTCAACTTATAAAAAACCATGTATGGGGCATGATAAAGGATAACGAGGTGAGAGCATGAACGATTCTTATTGGATCAACAAACAAAAACAACAGCTCCAATTTCCGCAAGTCACAAAGGAATTGGATACGAATATTGTCATTATCGGTGGGGGTTTATGTGGGTTAAGCAGCGCTTATTATCTTTCTAAAGCAAAAGAAGACATCATTGTTTTAGAGGCTGAGGAAATTGGTCGTGGAGCCAGCGGACGCAATACGGGAAAGGTCACATCGCAGCATGGCTTAATCTATCGTCATTTATTAGAAAGCTATGACAAACATTTTGCGCGATTATACTATCATGCAAATGAAGAAGCAATCACTTCCATCGAAGAAATCATTCAGGAGCATGGGATTGATTGCGATTTTCATCGTTGTGATACGATGCTATATACAAATGATGATGTACAAATTGCCCAGTTGCAAGATGAATATCAAGTGTATTTGGATCTGCATATTCCTTGTACCTATGTGGAAAAACAACCAACGCCTTTTGCGATGAAGGCTGGACTTATCATGCATTATCAGGCAGTGTATGATCCTTATGCATATGCTTGCGGTTTGGCTAAGGTGCTTCGTGATGCAGGCGTTTCACTTTATGAGCATTCTTCCGTGAGTGACTTGCAAGAAGAAGCAGATGGCAGTTATACACTGCTTTGTAACAATCAACGTATTCATGCTAAAAAAGTCATTCTTGCCACGCAGTTTCCTATATTGGATCATGGACATTTCTACTTCGCCCGCATGCGCTGTGATCAAGAAACAATTTTACTTTGTGACTATCATGGAGAAGACTGTACGGCATTATCAATTGATACCCCGATGCGTTCCTGGAATTCCATCAGAGATGGCATTTTAATCGGAGGAAACAGCGGTAAAAGCGGTCAGCAGGATAGCAGCGATTTGCAGGAAATGCTCAAAGAAGTTGCCCAAAGTTCTAGCATTGGTGATGTAAAAGCCGGTTGGAGCAATTCGGATTATATCTCTTTTGACCATATCCCCTTCATTGGTAAATTAGATAAGCATAATGAAAACTTGTTATTTGCCAGCGGTTTTTCTAAATGGGGCAATACCAGTGCAAATATCGCCGGAAAGCTTTTATGTGCACATGCACTAGGTAAACGCAGCCAATATCGTGTAATATTTACGCCACAACGGATGTCGGATATCTTCTCTCTACCTTTTGTAAAGGAAAATCTAAATGTTGCCTATGAATTTATTAAAGGTAAATTTAAACATCCCGATGACCAATATCCTGATATCGGTGAAGGGAAACTAGTGCAGATTGATGATCATACTTATGGTGTATATCGTGATGAGGAAGAAATTTTGCATATCGTCGATGTGACTTGTCCGCATTTAGGTTGTGTTTGCCATTTTAACGCCATGGATAAGACCTGGGATTGTCCATGTCATGGTTCTCGTTTTTCCTATACCGGTGAATTGATCAAAGGACCGGCTACCTATCGTCTACATCGTTACGGCGAAGGATTCAATGAGATTGATCCGCATATTATTGATTGATCTTTTAAAATTACTCCTTCATAAAGACATAAGAAAACACCCTTTAAGAAGACTGCTGTTTTGCGAACAGGTAAGCGAAGGGTGTTTTTCTTATATTTTCTACATAACGATACAACGACTGTATTCTATTGTCAATTTTTCATAACTTTTTTAACAGCCAGAAACCACTGAGTACTGCCAATCCTTCTGCCAGCGTAATCGTAAACCAAATGCCATTCATCCCAAATAGATGGACCATAATAAATAATGATATGATCACAAAGACAAATCCTTTCAAAAGAGCCAAAATAGTAGCAGCACGGCTACATTCAATGGCTTGCAAATAATATAGAATCATGGTGATGATGGCCGTAAAAAACAAGCTTGTAAAATAAAAGCGAATGCCATCCCCGGCACTGGCAATAAGCTGCATATCTCCATCACTGAAAATGGCAGCCACAGTGTTAGGAAAAAGGAGAAAAAGGATGTATAAAAGTAACGCAAAAAGAGAGCTGGCAATTAAGGATATATGAAATGCCTGCTGGGTCCGCTTTTTTTGTCTTGCCCCATAATTCGTCGATATAATTGGCTGTGCAGCCTGGGCAAAGCCATTTAATAACCCTTTGGTAACATAAGCGATATTGGTGACGATGGCATAAGCAGCTAAGAATAGCTGATCTGCCTCTTGGACAATAACATAATTAAAAATGAGCACTACGCTTCCGGCACTGATTTCCAACACACCGCTACCGGCTCCATTCATCAGCATACGTTTCCATACTTCAATAGAAAAGATATCCTTACAAAAGTGCACCGTATTTTGCTTAAAGAAAAAATGTGGCAACATAAACAATAAACTTAATACGGCTGATAAAGCAGTCGCAATAGAAGCGCCAAAAAGCCCCATGCAAAAGACCATGACCAAAAGATAATCTAAGATGATATTCGTAATATTGCCACATAAGGTAGCCTGCATGGCAAGCTTGGGGGCATGATCATTACGTAATAAGATACTGCCGGCATAATTAATGACAAAAAACATGGCACAAGCATTGATTGGACGCATATATTCCATAACATGTGGCAAAAGCTCTTGACTGCTTCCTAACATGTAGGCAAAAGGTTGAGCAAATATCGTCCCAAAAACCGCAATAAACAATCCTATTACACTCATCCCCAACACACTGCAAGTAAATGCCTGATTTCTTTCTTGCATATGTCCTGTTCCTTCCGCAATGGACATGATCGTAGCTCCCCCAACTCCAAATGTTAAGCCGATAGCAGAATATAGTGTAAACAATGGCATAGCGATATTCAATGCCGCTAAACCGGTACTGCCGGCACCTTTGGAAATAAAGAAGACATCTGCCAGGCAATACAAGGAATTGCTCGCCATCGCAATCAGCGTAGGGAAAAGATAATGCAGATATAGCCGATGCACACGATCATTCAATAGCCGATTTGAAGCTACCTTAGTCGACATGAACCTGTTCCTTCACTTTCCGCAAAACACGTCGTGTCTTATGCGCATCTTCTATCGTAAAGACAATAAGTGCCGAAGTGATACCAAGCTTTTGATACGCCTTCCATTCTGCGATATGATCATAGGCATCCTCACTCAATAAATGTATACGACAGTGTACATCACTTAAAATCGGATAGCGATGCCCTTTCAAATCCTTCAGATTATAGCGTGTTGCTTTTCGACATAAACCACACTGTTTCTTACCATCATCCTTTAGACATGCCTGTATCGGGCAATATTCACTCAGCATCAATTCCACATGACCATATAGTTGTACAGCAAAATTGCCTGTTCTATGATAACGCTTTTGAAATGCTGTGGTTAATTCCTGTATGGTATCTGGGGTATGTTCTACTGATAAGGTAAGAATGTCCACACCGTTTGCAAAGGCAAAAGCAGCGCTATAAGAATTTGTGATATTCAAAGAAGTATCTCCGGCATGAGCTTGGGCAAAACTTAATCCTGCCGTTTCTTGAATTAAAGTATGAGGTTGTGTGTAAGCATCTTTTTTCACGCGCTCTTCACGTAAATAGACTGTTTCATTGGCTTGTCGTAAAGTTTGATATAAGCTGACATCCGCTATGTAAATAGAAGAAAAACCTTCTTCACGACATACTTCATATTGTTCTTTTGTATGTACGACAATCATGACTTCACGCATTGATGGCAAAGCGATAACCTTTGCTTTTTCTTCTGCAAAACGTCGAACACCATTTCGTACTTCACGCAGTTTCTGCAATTGCTCCAATGCCTTTCTGCGCATGCGATTCAATTCCTTAATAGGCAAAATGCCATCACTTACAACATCACTCATATCACAGCAGCTGATAGCAAATGGCGTATCCTTTGTTTTTTGTAGCTGTGCCAGGATGCGTTCCTTAGATAAAGGGGTTTTCATTGCTTTTTCACATGGCATATCGGAAAAGACTTCCACTTGATGCTGTTGCTCATCTTTAACGATCAATTTTGCTTTTTTCTGAAGCTGCATGGAAAAGGATGCTTGAATGGGAATGGTACGTGAACGCTGCTCATAGGATGCTCGCAAAGCTTCCAGCTGTTGACAATCACTCGTCTTTAACAATATACTGCCTTTTTCCACATAACCGGTTTTATCCAATTGAATGCGTTCATTCTTTTTTGCGTGATTCACTAATAAGCCATTTTGATACATACGATTGACACGAAAGCCCTCATCCCCTTTGGCTTTCAAAATACGCACACCATCTCCTTGATGTAAATCATCTACCAATTTTACGGTCATCTTATCTTTGCTGATCTGTTCAATGATACCTGCACGCACGCCCATATGATTGGGTCTCAGCGGATTCATTAACGCACTTCCAACCTGGTGAAAGAGATGTCCGCTGGTAAAGCCACGATGAAACACTTTTTCCATTTCCTGTTTCATAGCAGCATCTACATGAAACGTTTCCTTACGAGTATACGCATCTATTGCTTTACGATATAAGGCACACATTAAGGCTACATATTCTGGACGCTTCATTCTGCCTTCAATCTTAAAGGATGCTATCCCTGCCTCAATTAAGGTCGGTACTTGTTCTAAGGTATTTAAATCCTTCGGACTTAACAAATACTGCCCTTTGGTCGTGATTTCTTTGTGTAAACCATGATGATCTTCTTCCAATGTATATTGCATTCGACAGGATTGGGCACATTCTCCTCGATTTCCACTGCGTGCCAAAGTCAGAGAAGACATCAGACACTGTCCGGAATACGATACACATAAAGCCCCTTGTACAAACACTTCCAAATCTACGCCAAGTTTTGCATATTCGCGAATTTCTTCAATCGTTGTTTCTCTTGGAACAACCACTCTGGCTGCCCCCATTTCCTGTAACATCGCAATGCCTTGTGGATTATGAATATGCATCTGTGTAGATGCATGTAACTCCATATCCGGAAATCGCTCATGCAGCAAGGTAAATAAGCCGATATCCTGAATGATCAAAGCATCGACATCCATATCCTGCAAACGTTTTACATACGCTATGACTTCTTCCATTTCCTTCTCATAAAGCAGTGTATTCACGGTTACATATACCCGCACACCATATACATGTGCATATTTAACTGCCGTTTCCATCTGCGTATCATCAAAATTATGCGCAAATGCTCTTGCGCCAAACATAGTTCCTCCTAAATACACTGCATCACAACCATTTTGAACGGCTGCCTGCAATGCCTCAAAGCTTCCTGCCGGAGCTAATAATTCCACATTAGTTCTCACTTCTTTTCACCTGCCGTTTCGTTTTAAAAACTGAGCGCATGATTGTCGAAACCATTAAGATACCTAACACCAAAACGCCTGCAATACTAATTGTATCTAAGCCAATATTTAATGCCTCATCTACATGTCCCTGGATCGCCTGTAACATCATGCGATACATACCACCACCGGGTACCAAAGGAATTAAGGCGCAAATGATAAAGGTCGTGACCGGTGTCTTACAGATACGTGCTAAGATTTCTGAATAAAGTGAAAAAGCGATAGATCCCAAAAACATCGCCATCATTTCACTACAGCCATACTGCATGGACAATTGATACACAACACCGCCAATACTGCCGCCAATACCAGCTAATAATAATTTATTTCCTTTGATATTAAATAACACCCCAAAGCCTAAGCTGGCAAGAAAACTGGAAATCATCACACTGCCCAGATTCAGCATATCAGACACCTCCTTGTACCATGAAAATACTTAAGATAAAACCGATGCCTACCGCAATGGCAATCGCCACTAAAAATGCTTCACAGGCTCTGGCAACTCCGGATAAATAATCACCGGCAACCGTATCCCGTATGGCGTTGGTGATTGCCAGTCCCGGCACTAATAACATAATGCTGGAAATAATCATAATATCAACATCCGTATTCGCTAACAACTTATGCAGACCTAATGCAACCATCGCCGCAAAAGCCGCTCCAATCGCATTAATGAAAAAATTATTTAAATCTCGCTGTTCCATAAACCACGTAATTGCTTTAATGATCAAACCGATGAAAAAGGCACAGCCTGCCTCTAACATACTGCCCTGAAAGAAGATGGCAAAACCTCCTGCACTAAGCGCACTAAATAGTAAGGTCATCCCAAATGAATAACGCTCTTTTCGACCAATTTCCTGCAATTGTTGATTCAATTCTTCTAAAGAAAAAGCAGTTTCACTCGCTCTTCTTGACAATGCATTGATACGGTCAATGCAATTTAGATCGACCCCTCTTGAATGTACGCGCATGATTTTTGTCGAAGTCTTATCATCCACCGTGATTGACAACATGATACCGGTTGGCGTAACAAAACTTTCCGCATCTTGTACCTCATGAAAACTGTGGCATAGGCGAACCATGGTTTCTTCCACCCGATAGATTTCCGCTCCACTCTCAATTAATAATTTACCGGCATATCCTACGACATTCAGCAGTTGATCACTCTTCATTCTTTCACTTCTTTCTTTCCTTAAACAGTATATCGAAATGGGGTCAAAAAAGAAACCTTTTTTCTTTGAATTTTCAAATACGTCTGCTTATATATATATGCGTAAGTTTGACTGCTACATGAACGATTAGAAAAAGATTACGATAAATTATTGGTAATTTTTGGTCTTTTTCATTATAATGTTAGTTATATGCAGGAGGTGATACCATGCGGCAAGTCATGCTTATTGTCAATCCAAAAGCCGGTAAAGGAAATGCCAAAGCAAATTTATTTACCTTATGCAATGCATTTTGTGCTATGGAAGATGAAGTCAAGGTATTTGTGACACAGTTTGGTAACCATGCACGCCAATTGGTTGAAGAAAAGGCCGAACAATTTGATTTACTGTTATGCTGTGGAGGAGATGGCACATGGAATGAAGTTATCAGCGGTCTAATGAAGGTGGCACAAAAACCGGCAGTCGCTTATCTTCCAACGGGAACCGTTAATGATTTTGCCTCAACACTGAAATTAGCAAAAAGTCCTGGTAAGCTGATGGAACATCTGGCAACACCAACGCCTTTTGCTTGTGATATCGGTCAGTTCAACAAACGCTATTTCACCTATGTTGCCGCCTTTGGTCTGTTCACCGAAATCTCCTATTCGACACCTCAAGGAAGCAAAAACACCTTTGGCAAGGCTGCTTATTTTTTGGAAGGCATTAAGCAGCTGACCCATATCCCACGTTATCATATAGTTTTAGAAACAAAAGATATGCGTATTGAGGAGGATTGTATCTTTGGCTGTATAACCAATTCACGTTATGTGGCAGGCTTTACCTCTATCACCGGGGAACATGCCAAATTAGATGATGGTTTATTTGAAGTACTTTTACTGCGTGTACCTAATAACCTTTTAGATGTGCAAAATATTATAACGGCCTTATTAAAACGCGAAGTAAATACTACCTGGATGCATTTTCTGACAACTTCTGCTTTGACGATTACTTGTGATCAAGCAATACCATGGACCTTAGATGGAGAAGATGGAGGAAGCGTGCATTGTGCCAAGATCCAAAATCATCATAAAGCGATTACCATACTGCTATAACACGATGCAGAGAAATAACAGAATTCTTTCCATTGATCATGATGATAAAGATAAGCAATTTTTTACGCTTTTATCACGCCATTCATAATATCAAATATTACCCATACAAACGTAAAAGTATGCGAAAACACTTAACCTTATCAAATAAAAAAACAGGAAGCGTTCCTGTTATCCATTGAAATTCACTTTACCAAACTTTGCGCCATTTTTCTTATTTTTCAATTTACGTTCTAACAGGGAGCCTTGTGGCTTCTGTTTTACGCTGCGACTTTTTTCCAGCAAAGCTTTCGTATCTAATTTCTTTTTTTCACTCATGCATTTCACTTCCTATCTTTTACTAAGTAAATATTGTTTTAATTCTTCAACATCGTTCACGATGACATCCGCACCTGCAAGTTGTAATTCCTCTTCATCTCCATAACCAAACAATACACCGACACTGGCAAGATCATGTTCCTTTGCCCCCAATATATCATGCTTACGATCACCAACCATCACACAATGCTCTTTTTCTAGGTTTTCCTTTTCCAAAATATAGGCAATGACTTCACCTTTACGACTTCTTGTGCCATCCAATTCACTGCCATAAATACCATCAAAATATTCAGCAAGTTGATAATGATGTAAAATCGTTTTCGCAAAAACATGTGGCTTGCTCGTTGCCACAAACAACTGTCTTCCATCTTCCTTCAGTTGTTGCAACATCGTTTTTATACCAGGATATACTTTATTTTCCAGCATTCCCTTTTCTTTAAAATAAACGCGATATTGTTTGATTGCTTCATCGCACTGTTCCTTATTAAAACCATAAAATTGTGCAAACGAATCTGCTAAAGGCGGACCGATAAAGGTAATTAAATCATTTTTATCTTCGATAGGGATACCCGCTTTTTCTAAAGCATATGCCACGGAATTTGTAATGCCTTCCTTAGGATCCGTTAAGGTACCATCTAAATCAAATAGAATTGCTCGCATTATTTTTCATCCTCCTCTAATATAGAATATAACTCTTTTAAATTGGTTATTTCATAGGTAATTGGTAAATCCTGCACATTTGGTTTTTGTTTAGGATTCATCCAACAGGTCGCAATACCTGCATGAATACCTCCCTGCATATCACTTGATAAGGAATCTCCGATTATTAATGTCTGCTCTTTTTCAAATGATGGAATATGAGCAAAACAATAATCGAAATATTCCTTCATTGGTTTTCGATAACCGATTTCTTCTGATATGAATGCTTTACGGATATGTTGATCTAAGCCTGAATCATGCAAACGCGAATGCTGCGTTGCACTTACCCCATTTGTTACGATATACAATTCATAATCTTTCTTCAAATATTTCACAAGTTCAAGCGCATGTGGCATGAGGGCATGTCCTTTTCCTAATTCTTTTTGATATATATGCTCAAATTGAACACCATCTTCAGCAATATGGAATTCATCAAACAGCTTACCAAAGCGTGTAAAGATAACTTCTTCCCTTGTCATTCTTCCTTCTTCATAGGCATTCCATAAAGCAGTGTTAATCTGCAGATAACGGTTTTTCATCGCTGGAGTAAAGGGAATATTCTGCATGGTAAAGGTTTTACGCAGAGCTTCTTTTTCTGTCTTATCAAAATCCAACAAGGTATTATCTGCATCAAATAATAGCGTTTTATATTTCTTCATACTGACTCCTTATGCGTAACGTTCATAATGCCATCATAACTTTTACAGCGGCATCACTTTATCACAAACTTCATTCTATTCCTTTACGTATTCATTTTAATCCCACATAACTATATCATAAACAGGAAATAAAACCTATAAAAATTGCCGATCCTTTGCTTTTCTACAACTTAGAACCATGATACAATCATTACCATAAGAGCAGGAGGGCATGTGAATGAAAGAATTGATTTTAGTGGGATGTGGAGGCGCCTTAGGAGCCATATTGCGTTATGGTTTAGGACTTCTTCCGATGCGTACTTCTTTCCCCTTTATGACTATGCTAATAAATATTCTTGGTGCACTCTGTATTGGTATGATAATAGCTTATGCTCAAGAAACAAAAGCACAACCGGATATCATACTTTTCATTAAGACTGGATTTTGTGGAGGCTTTACGACTTTTTCTACCTTTTCTTTAGAAACGGTGCAGCTTTTTGAAACACAACGTTATCTTAGTGGCAGTATATATGCATGTGGCAGTCTGCTGTTTTGTATCCTTGCTGTCTTGTTAGGACGATGGCTAATGTTGCTGTTTCTTTCTTGATATACTATAAAAGATGATTACAGAAACACTGTATTTATCAATGATTAGTGTATTAGCACTCTCATTTATAGAGTGTGTTTATACAAGTGATGTTGATGGATGTTGATCAAATAAGCTCTTGTAGTTTTTCTAAATCAAATAAATTTGTCGGTAAGGTTAATAATGCTTTCTTCCTTCCATCATTATAATTATCTAATAAATATTGAATTTGCGACGCACTCCACCATTTCCTAATGAAAGGTTTGTTTCCTCATATGTTTTAAGGATAAAATCATTTATAAAAGATACCCATTTTTTGTATACAACATCGGAATATAACGAATGCCTCCGGCTTCAATTTCATGATTGATGGCGCGAAAGCCTAAATGTTCGTACACTTCTTTTGCATAGAGTGAGGAATTCACCGTGATAATCATTTGTTTTTGTGAACGCAACATGCTTTGAAACAAAGCT
>ENA-ORTD01000793-ORTD01000793.1-human-gut-metagenome-genome-assembly--contig:-NODE-793-length-26063-cov-2.643033_pt1 | contig 26063 bp, 15 predicted proteins | sample MGYA00241907_ERZ509178 | MGnify/ENA primary metagenome ERZ509178 (study PRJEB26280, sample SAMEA2338793) | human gut metagenome | biome: human gut; feature: human-associated habitat; material: faeces...
GCGCAAATCGCACGGTGCCGAGGAACTCGACGTTTCGCTTACCGAGCCGCTGATCCAATACGCCCGCGAATATGCCGCCATGCACGATGTCGATCATTTCGTTTTCGGGCATATGCACTTCCCGCGCGACTTCCGCGAAGGGAATCTGCATGTGATAAACCTCGGCTGCTGGGAACAGTATCCCTCTTATGCCGTTTTGGACGCGTCGGGCGAAATGACGCTGAGGAGGCTCGAAGCGTTCCGTTAGTGCGGGGGCGCGGGACGGCCCGCTGCTCCGCGCGGAAGAAATGTCTATTTGAGCGGAAAAAATGTCTATTAAAGAAGAACGATGAAACAATACCTCGATCTGCTGCGCAGGATCAAGACCGAAGGCGTCGTGCGCGGCGACCGTACCGGCACCGGTACCAAAGGCGTCTTCGGACATCAGATGCGCTTCGATCTGGCGGAGGGCTTTCCCCTGCTGACGACCAAAAAAGTATTTCTGAAGGGCGTGATCCACGAACTGCTCTGGTTCTTGGCCGGCGATACCAATATAAAATACCTCGTGGACAACGGGGTGCATATCTGGGATAACGATGCATTCCGCTATTACAACGAGCTTTGCGTGCGCCACGGCGTGCTGCCTGTCGACCGCGACACGTTTCTGCGGGCGGCGCAGGAGGGAGTCGAATCGCCGGTCGAAGGGTATAAATTCGGCGATCTGAACCACGTTTACGGCTATCAGTGGCGCAGCTGGCCCAAGCCCGACGGCACCCTCGTCGATCAGATCGCGCAGGCGGTCGGGCTTATCAGGAGCAATCCCGAATCGCGGCGCATTCTCGTCTCCGCATGGAACGTCGCCGAGGTGGAGGATATGGCCCTGCCGCCGTGCCATGTGCTGTTCCAGTTCTACGTGGCCGAAGGAAAACTCTCGTGCCAGCTTTACCAGCGCAGTGCCGATACGTTTCTGGGCGTGCCGTTCAATATCGCCTCCTATGCCCTGCTGACGTTGATGACGGCGCAGGTCTGCGGCCTGCAGCCCGGTGAATTCGTCCATACGCTCGGCGACACGCACCTCTATCTGAACCATCTAGAGCAGGTGGACGAGCAGCTTGCGCGCGAACCCCGTCCGCTGCCCGTAATGCGGCTCAATCCTGCCGTGAAGTCGCTCTTCGACTTCCGCTACGGGGATTTCACGCTCGAAGGCTACGATCCGTGGCCGGCGATCAAGGCGCCGATGTCGTTCTGAATCGTTTCGCTCCCGGCAGGGGCGGCGAATCACTTGCGCGCTGATCCGCCGGAACCGAAAAAAAACAGGCGTCCCCTTTGCAGGGACGCCTGTTTTCGCTGACTGTTTCGCTGACCGTTATTTCCGGACAATGCTGATTTTCCCCGGCTTCTTGTAGCGGTTGTTTTCGATGACGACCTGCTGCGAGCTGCGGATGTCGATCGTTGGGAGGTCGTTGTAGGGCTTGTACTTCTCCGATAATTCGATGGTGTTGTCTCTGAAAATCAGTCCTCCGACGGATTTCGCCCGGAGCAGCTGCTCGTTGAAGGTCCGGAACAGATTGCCTTCGATGGTGATGTTGCGTTCGTAGGGATGGCCCGGAACCTCTTTTTTCTGGTGCGGGTTGATGAAGATCGTCGGGAAATCGGCGCCGCCGTATGTGCCGTCGAGAAACCTGTTGTTGCGGATCGTCACGTCGCGCACGGCTCCCGATTCGTACCAGTGGTCCATGTCCCCCTCGAACAGAATGGCGGACATCATGGACGAGAAGGTGTTGCCCTCGACGACGACTTTCCGGGGCGTGCTGACCAGAATGCTTCTCGCCCGGTTGTTGCGCACGACGTTGTTCCGGAAGATCAGTTCCGGGTACCACGACATGTTTTCCAGCCCGTCGCCGACCGTGAGTCGGCCTTCGACGGGAGCGGTGAACGTCAGCCGGATGTAATGGGCGTTGATGCGTTCCGATTTTTTCACCCGCAGGGTGTGTTTCGTAAGCAGGGTCTCTGCGTCCACCACGTCGATTTCGTCGTCCTTTCCGGCAAACTCATATCCGGCCTGCTGGGGGTGGTTGATGCGGGCGATGACCTGATCGGGCGCCGTGATGCCGGTCACGCGGACGTAGGAGCCGTGTACGTTGGTCGCATCGTCGAGCATGTTCTCGAAAACGCACTCTTCGATCAGGACGGTTCCCCGGCAGTTGCAGAAGTGCGTGGCGTCCGCCGTGGTCGTTATCATCCGGGGGCTTCCCTTCCGCAGGACCACCTGCAGCCTGCGGACGGTGACGTTGTCGGTCTTTTCGGCGATCAGCCCCATGCCGCCGCAGTGGTGGATGGTTACGTCTTCGACCAGAACGCCGGACGACGCGGTCGCGTGGATGGCGGGCGAATGCCGGTTCTGGGTAAAGACGCCTTTGAACGTCAGGATCGTTCCGACGGGCGGCAGGGCGCGCACGAACCGGGTGTGGAGTTCATAGCGGCCGGAAGCCGTCGGCGTAACCCGTATGTCGAAGTTGTCCGGCTTGGGGATGTAGTAATCGTCGCTGCGGTAGGCGGTGGCCATGGTACCGGGATCGAAAACGATGTTCTCGCCCGGAATACGCTCTTCCCAGCCTTCCGCCCGCATGATGAGCTTGCCGTTCTCGACCGCATGGCCGAACTCGTCCGGAATCTCGATCTCGACACGCTGCGTCTCCGCATCCGCGGCCGTCACCTTCGCCTCCAGCGTGAAGGGAACCTCCCAGTCTACGGTGAAATTGCGCAGCGTCACGCCGTGCGAGTCCTCGATCAGAAACGGGATGATCCGGCCGTGGAAAATGAATTCCGCGCCGCCGCCGTCGATCTCAATATTCCGCCGTCCCGTCAGCGGGAATGCGAAATGCCGGTATCCGTTGTCGTGGTTGGTGATGCAGTGGTATTTTCCGGCGGCGAATTCCGGCCGGAAATGGTAGGTGCCTTGGGGGAATACCAGTTTTACCGGTTTGTCTGCCGGAAGGCTTTCGAGCAGGGTGTAGACGAACGGGGTCATGTCCCGTGTGTCGTACCGGCCTTTGTAGTCCGCGATGTCGATTACCCCGGTTCGGGCGGATGCCGTACCGCAGACCATACTCACGAGGAGTATGACCGTTCCCAAGCGTGGTTTCATGCGCATGGCTATTTCTTTATGTTGTTCTTTTCCCAGACCGGCGCACCCGTGTCGGCGCCGTACCGCTCTCCGTGGCTGCGCGTCAGCTCTTTTGAGTTTTCGACCTCGTTGTCCGACATTTTCAGCCCGTCGACCGACGTGACGACGATTGCCGGGCAGGGGCAGTCGGTCACCTTGTTCTTCTGGACGGTGATGTTCATGAATGCGCCCGGATCCGCGACTTTCGCGTCGCCCGTGATGTAGAAGAGCGACAATGCTCCGGGAGGCATGCGCGGATTGCCGCGTTCGAACATGCACTCCTCGATCGTATTGCCGACGATCTGCACGTTCGAGGAGAAGCCGCCTCCCATCCATTCGATTTCGGGCGACATGAGGATTCCCTGCATGGCGCATCCGGTTATCCTGTTCGACGCCACCACTCCGTCGATACCCTTGATCAGGATTCCGCGCGAGCGTACGTGGCCCACTTCGTTGTCTTTGACGAGGAATCCGCTGCCGACGGCGTCGGCGTTGAAAACCACGTCGCCGGGGCCGATTTCGAACGGCATCTGCTTCACCTTGAGCCGGAATCCGAGTTTGTAGGAGGCTTTTGACAGCAGCGAGGGATAACCCGTCGTCACGGCGTTGCGCTGCTCTTCGGTCGGGTCGAAGCGGCCGACCGAAACCAGCCGGAGTTCGCCTTTGCGTTTCCCGTCGTAACCGACCACGACGAGTCTGTCGCCGCGCCGGAATACGGGGTGGGTTTCGCGCGTCACCAAGTCGATCGTACCCTTCGCGGCGTCGGCCGATCCGACCGGGAACGAGCGTCCGCAGACGATGATGCAGTCGTCGCCGTTGTGGCCTACCTTGCACCCCGTGACGGTCGGGCCTTTCCGTGCCTGACTGCTGTGTATGCCGTCGGCGTTGCCCGAACGCAGGCGGGGCCTGATGCCCTGCGGCATGGGGCCGCGGTCGACGACGCAGTTTCTGTACTCGTTGGCGTAGCCCTCCTTCTCGAAAAACGAGAAGGTGTTGGACCCGTATACCGTGACGTTTTCGAGTTTGGTGTTGTAGCACTTGTTGAGCATGACGGTATGTACGCCGGCGTTCGGCTTGTCGGTCTTGACGTCCATGACCACCAGATCCCCGACCTGCTCGCCTGCGCTCCACGTTCCGTTCTTTACGGCCCGGAAGAGGTTGTGACCGAGCTGCTTGAGTGCGGAGTAGTTGCTCGTGTAGGTGGTGATGCTGTTGCGCTTGAGCAGGCGTGTCTGCGGATCGTAGAACTGCACGCGGTTGGCGGCCAGACCGGTTACGGGATACCCCTCGTCGATCCGGACGTCGAACCAGCTTCCGTCTTCGGCCACGGCCGTAATCTCGCCCTGCGTAAAGCAGAGCGGATCGTAGTCGATGGTCAGGTCGCGCAACTCCACCCGCACGCAGTTGTAAAAGCTGAACGCCTGCTCCTGATTGTTGCAGATGACCGTCGATCCGTTGCCGTTGATGTGGACGTCGGTCAGGTTGTGGAACTTGTACGGCCCGTTGCTGCGCACGTCGAGCGTGTAGGTGCCTTTGGGTATTTCGATGAGGTTCCGGCCTTTCTGCCGGTCGAGGACCTCGTGAAGATCGGGATGATTCTGCGCCGCCGCGGATGCCGCGAGACATGCGGCAGCGCAGAAAACAGTCAGTTTTTTCATCTGAATAGGGTTCGTTGTCGGAGTTCGTCGGCAGGAATCGTCAGATCGTCTGCGTGTACCCCGGATTCTGGCTCAGGTTTTTGTTCACTTCGCGTTCGCGCTTGGGCACCGGCATCCAGATCTTGTACGGTTTGTAGTTGTTCTTGATCGGCTCCATCTGCGGGGCGAAGTAGTAGTATTTGTTGCCGGCGTCGTTGACGGTTTTCATGTTGCCGATGACTTCCGTCATTTTGCCCGTGCGGATCAGGTCGATGCGTCGCCACCCCTCGACGCAGAGTTCGCGCGAACGTTCGTCGAGCAGCTCTTCCATGAAGTCGGTCTTGTAGTAGGCCGAATTCATGGCGTTGAGCGCCGATTCGTCCAGTTTACCGTCCGTATCGGTGCAGGCGCGTTCGCGCACCTCCTCGACCAGTTCGCGCGCAAGGGATTCGTCGCCCGTCTTGTAAAGCGCTTCGGCGTACAGCAGAACGATGTCGGCGAAGCGGAGCATCGGGAAGTCGATGTTGCTTGCCCACGTCGGAATGCCCTGCGACGTTCTGACCGCGGGGTCCGATTGGCGGAATTTGCCGTGGCAGAGGTTGGCGCCCGATGCGTAAAGCGCCACGGGACTGAAGTATTTGGCTCCGTTGATCGTCGTGTAGTCGGTGACGTTGTTGCCCAGACTGCCGCAGAGGTTCCAGCCCATGCGGCTGTCCTCGGTCACGTATTTGTCAGACAGCTCGCCCGTCGGGCGTATCCAGCCGTAACCGCCTCCGTTGGTGCCGACGTTGCCCTGCGGCCCGGCCCAGTAGGCGAAGAGGAAATATTCGTTCGAGCCGCCCGCTCCGGTCTGTACGACCATCATGCACTCCTCTTTCTGACTGCTTTTGGTGTCGGCCAGAAAGTTGTAGTGGTAGGGCTTGATGAGCTTGTAGCCGCTGTGTGCGTAAATATCTTCGGCGATGGCCGCGGCTTTTTTCCAGCACGCTTCGGCATCGACCCAGTCGAAACTGTTGGTCGGCGAGCCGAGTTCCCGCCCCACGCGGTTCTCCTTGCAGGAGGCCAGATAGGTATACATCTTGAGCAGATAGCCGCCCGCGGTCCATTTGTTGACGCGGCCGTTTACGTTCGAATTGCGGTCGGGAAGTTCCTTGTAGGCTTTGTCGAGGTCTTCCTCGATGCAGGCGTAAACCTTGTCTAGCGGTTCGCGCGGAGCCTCGGCCGACGAGTTGGGCGTATTGGGCAGGGGCACTTCGCCCCAGAGCCACGCCTGATAGAGCCGGTAAAGGCCGCGCAGCAGCTTCGCTTCGTTGACGATCTCGTCGCGGCGTTTGGGGTCCATGTCGATGGCCGGCACTTTCTGGATGATGTGGTTGGCCCGGTCGATGCCGACGAAGAGTCCGAACCATGCCATCGAGACGAAATCGGCCTCTTCGTTGTAACCGCAACTGGCGATGATCTGATGGTGCGGGTCGCTGATGCCGTTGGGAGCGATCTCGTCGCCGAGCATCATCAGGTAGTGCATGCCGCGTCCCCAGAGGGGCTGGTTGCCGGTTCCCTGAATCGCACCTGCGTTGAGTATGTCGTATACGCCCGTGAGGGCCAGTTCCGCATTCGCGGCGGTGGTGTAGAGGTCGTCGCCCGAAACGAACGAATAGGTCTTCTCGTCGAGGAAACTGGTGCAGCCCGCCGTCGCCGTGCAGAGCAGGAGCGCAGCCGTGTATTTTAGTGCTTTCGAATAGAACGTTTTCATATTCATATCGCTGTTTTAGTATTTGATTGAAACTCCGAAGAATACGGATCGTGCGCGCGGGTAGTTGGTGTAGTCCAGTCCGGGAATCAGGCGGTTCCAGAACGACACCTCCGGGTCATAGCCCGAATAGCCCGTGCAGGTGAAGAGGTTTTCGGCCGTGACGTAGACCCGCAGGTGGGAGAGTCCGATTTTCCGCGTGATGTGCGTGGGCAGCGTATAGCCCACCGTCAGGTTTTTCAGGCGGAGGTAGGAGCCGTCCTCGACGTAGTAGCTCGACATTTCGGTCTTGCCCTCGCCGTTGAGCGACGGATACCTGTTGCCCGGACGCTCCTCCGTCCAGCGGTTGCGCCAGTAGTCCGTCGAGACGTTGTTGTAGCCCACGAAACCCTCGTAGCGGTAGCGGCCGATGTTGATGATGTCGTTGCCGTAGGACCACTGGAACATGAAGCTGAGGTCGAAATTCTTGAACGTAAAGCTGTTGGTCATGCCGCCGAAGTGCTTCGGGTCGCTGTTCGCAATGACCGTTTTGTCGTTGTTCGGGTCGATGACGTTGTCGTTGCCCGCGATGTCCTTGAATTTCATGTCGCCCGGCTTCACGGTGATTCCCGCGAACGACGGCACGCCCTCTTTCAGGTTGCCCCGCTCGTCGAAGTCGGATTGCTGGTAAATGCCGTCGAAGACGTATCCCCAGCCCGAACCGATCGGGTGTCCCACCATGACGCGGCCTACTTCGGTGATATGTCCGCCGGCGACCTTGACTGGGATCGAGCTGACGTCGCCCAGCGATACGACCTTGTTGCGGTTGAGGTTGAAGTTCAGGCTCGTCGACCATGTGAAGTTGCGTTTCTGGATATTGACCGTGTTGATCGTAAGCTCGAAACCCTTGTTGTCCACCTGCCCGATGTTCTGCCACTGACGGTAGGAGCCGATCTGGCTGGGAACGTCGGCATGCAGGAGCATGTCCTTGGTCTTTTTGTAGTAAACGTCGGCCTCGATGCTCAGACGGTTGCGGAACATGCTGATGTCCAGACCTCCGTTGAGCTGGTAGGTCGTCTCCCACTTGAGGTCGGGATTCGATATCTCCGAAGGAGACAGGCCCAGCTGCACGGAGTTGTTGTCGCCCGAATAGTAGGTCTTGTCGGTACGGCTCAGCGACTGATAGGCCGGAATGCGGTCGTTACCCGTCACGCCGTAGCTGAGCCGCAGTTTCATGTCGCTGAAAATCTTCTGCTGCTTCATGAACTCCTCCTTGCCGATGCTCCATGCGAAAGCGGCCGAGGGGAAGTAGCCGTACTTGTTGTTCTTGCCGAATTTGGACGAACCGTCGCGGCGGATCGAAGCCGTGAAGATATACTTTTCGGCGAGGGTGTAATTCAGGCGCAGGAATTCCGATTCGGAGGTGTTGCGTTCGCGGTTGGTCTGTACGTTTTCGGGGAATACGGAACCCTGACCGATGTCGAACGCTCCGTTGAAGCTCTGGTTTTCGAATCCTTCGGCGCGGGTGCTGAGACGCGTGGCGGTGTAGCCGCGCAGTTCGAATCCCAGTACGGCGTTGAAATAGTGCTTGCCGCGCGAGATGGCGTAGGTCAGCGTGTTGGAGGTCTGCCACGATTCGGCGCCGCTCTCCGCTACGACGGCCATGCCGTTTTTGGAGTACCCCCACGAGGTGGTCGAGGGATACCACTCCTCGGTCTTCGAATTCAGGATCGTGCCGCCGCCGCTGATGCGCAGTGTCAGGTTGTTGAGGATCTTGTATTTGAGGTAGAGGTCTCCGATCGTACGGTTCTGGGTGGAAGCCTTGTAGGAGTCGTTGATGAAGGTGATGGGGTTGGTCAGATTGTAGTTTTCGGGGTTGGAGGCTTCGTCATCGTCCTCGCTCAGGAAGATCGGCTTGTAGAGGACGAAGCTCTGCACCAGTCCGTTGTACGAGTTGGCGCCCGCATTGGTGACGGCTCCCTTGGTCACGATGTGGGAGAAGTTGATCGTACCGCCGATGGTGAACCGCTTGCTGAGGTCGCTGTCGAAACGGATGCGGCCCGTGAAACGTTCCATCTGGTTCTTCTTGACGATGCCCTCCTGATTGAGGTAGCCTGCCGAAGCGGCCACCTTGGTCTTCGCGCTGCCGCCCGAAGCGACGCCGATGTTGTAGCTCTGGATGATACCCGTGCGCATGACCTCCTCCTGCCAGTTGCGGCTGGGGTAGTCGGAGAAGTCCCTCACCCGGTCGGGCAGGCCGTCGCCGTTGGTGTCGATGCCCCACGCATCGCTGGTCGGGAACTTGGCGAAACGGTAGTCCGCGAACTCCTGTCCCTGAAGCACGTCGATCGTATTCGACATCCGGGCCAGACCGACGCTCATGTCGAAATCGACGGAGGCCTTTTCGCCGCGCCCGCTCTTGGTGGTGATGATCACGACGCCGTTGGCTCCGCGCGATCCGTAAATGGCCGTCGCCGACGCATCCTTGAGGACGGTGATCGACTCGATGTCCGACGGGTTGATGCCCGCCAGCGGATTGTAGCGCACGTTGGCCGAAGTGTAGCTGCTTGTGGCTACTTCGTCGGCGTTGACGTCGATCTGCACGTCGTCGATGATATACAGCGGTTGCGTTCCTGCGTTGATCGAGTTGCCGCCGCGGATCGTAATGTCGATGCCCGCGCCGGGTTCGCCCGAACTGGAGCTGACCTGTACGCCTGCCATGCGTCCTTGGAGCGCATCCATAAAGCTCGTGCCCTTGGATTTGGTGATCTCGGACGTGCTCAGCACGCCCAGCGAGCCGGCGACGTTTTTCTTCTGGGCGTCGCCGTAGCCGATCTGCACGACGACGTTCTCGATCTGGGTCACATCCTGCTGCAGTTCGACCCGCAGATCGGTGTTGCTGCCGACCATGATGTTCTGCGGTACCATGCCGATAAACGAGAAGGTCAGGACGGACTGGTGGTTTTTGACGCTTATGGCGAAGCGGCCTTTGGTGTCGGTCGTGGTTCCGCTGGTGGTTCCCTGCTCGATCACGCTCGCGCCGGCCATCGGTTCGCCGGTCGCGGCGTCCAGCACGGTGCCCGTTACTCGAAGCTGGGCATAGACGCTGCCGCACGTAAACAGGGCCGATAATAGTAAAAGTAGTACACTTTTCTTCATGGTTATATTCGGGTTGGTTTTTACTGGATGGTATGTCGTGGGTCCGATGCCCCCGGAGCCGTCCCGGATACGGGCGGCTCCGGAGATGCCGGACACGGAATTATCTCATTTCGGCGGACTCCTTGTCGAGCGGAGTGTGGCGGATGCACCGCACCGAGTAGGCGTTGGTGCGCTGGTAGTTGTTCAGGTATACGCTGGTGCCGTTGAGCATGATGAAACGCGCCGCATTGGTGAAGATGTTGCCTGCGCCGGCGATGATGGGCATGTTCGTCCAGTAGACGCCGCGGCCTCCCGATACGGTTCCTCCGACGACGGCCTGTCCTGCCCACGGCATCTTGAGCGGGCTTCGGGCGAATACGGCGGCCAGATCGGTCACCTTGTAGGAGGTGTCGCCGTAGACCATCGTTTCGAGTCCGGTGACGGCTTTGGCCATTTCGATGAATTCGTTCACCGTCGGTACGCGGTAGCCCGGAGGGCAGGGGTTGTTGTCCTGCGTGGCGGCATCGAGCGGCGCCGCATACGTCTTGTCCTCGAAGCGGCCGCCCCAGAGTCCGTCCCGGTTCGACGTGTCGTCGCGCGCCCAGTCGTGGGGTTCTTTGTTGGTCGGCATGAAACCTTCCCGGCCCGACTCCCGGCGGTCGGCGGGGGGGGTGTTCAGCGGTGCGAGGGCGTTGACGAACGAACCTGCCGTGGGCGATGTCCATTTGGTCTTTTCGTGTCCGTCGGCTTTGCGCGACCACTGGAAGAGCGATCCGAAGGCCGTGTGGTCGTTGGATGCGGCGGCAACGCTCTTCGCGCCGAGATTGCGGTCGAGCCATGTCTGTTCCGTATCCTGCCCGTTCTCGTCCTTGACGGTGATGTTCACGGGGAAGTAGATGATCTTGTAATAGTCGTCGGCCGAATCGTAGTTGAGGTCCTTTACGCCGATCACGGTCACTTCGCATCGGGCGGTTTTATTTCCGCCGTCGGTGGTCGAGACGCGGATGGTCGTTTTGCCGTGCGATACGGGAACCAGCACTCCGTCGTTGTCGATTCCGGCGACGAGCGGATCGTCGGAGGTCCACTTGAGCTTTTTGTTCGTGGCGTTCTCCGGCAGGATCGCCGGGGCGAACCGGAAGGCTCCGACACCCGGATCGGCCGCGAAGTCGAATGTCTTGGACGTGGCGTCGAGCGTCAGGCTTTCGATGGGAATGCTGTTGTCCACGTCGTCGATCGTGAGACGGATCGCGTCGTTGACGTGCATGTCGTTGGCTTCGGCCGTGAGCGTCACTTCGCCGAAAGCCAGCGCCGTGACCAGACCGCTCTTGTCGACGGTGGCCACGTTGGTATTGGAGCTGTACCAAGCGATTCTCCGGTTGGTGGCGTCCGCCGGTTCGATCGTGACCGAAAGCTGGTGCGTCTTGCCGGGGTTGAGGTGCAGTTCCCGAACGTCGATGCTTACTTTCTCGACATGGACGAATGTCTCCTCGTCGTCTTTGCAGCCGGAGTGGACGGCAGCGACGGCAGCGATCAGAAAAGCGTAAAGAAGTTTTTTCATATTTTAGGGTTTGTTTGTTGGTTGCATGCGGCGGATAAATCGCCTGATCCTGTAAGCAAAATTATCAGGATGAATATTTTTTGGCCCCCGTGTCGTGAAATAAATTAGCGGGAACGGTTTCGGGAACGGTTTGATTGGCCGGGAGCGTTCCCGAAAAAGTCCCAAAAAGGAAGAAAACCGCCCTGAAAAAACTTTTTCAGGACGGAATTGAGGCTGATTCTGCTATTCTGGGGATGCTTCTCCCGCTTCGCCGAATGTGCGTGCCGCTATTGCTGCGGCCTTACGTCGGTGGATTCGCGGATGTTGATCCGTGCGTCGAGTACCACCGTGCGGTCCGGAGCGTCGGGATTCTTGATCTTTTCCAGCAGCAGGTTGGCCGCCGTTTCGCCGATCAGGTCGAGGGGCTGGGCCACGGAACTCAGCTGCGGTTCGGTCAGCAGGGCCGACTGCGACTCCGAGAAGCCCATCACGGCGATCTGTTCCGGAATGCGGTAACCCCGTTTTTTGATCGCCTTGAGCGCCCCGATGGCGAGTTGGTCGTTGAAACAGAACACCGCGTCGGGAATGCGGTCGCCGTCGAGTATCGCGTTCATGGTCTCGAAGCCGCATTCGCGGGAGATGTCCCTGCATTGGACGAAGGTATCGGGCGCGGGGTCGATGCCGTGTTTGCTGAGCGCCTGCTTGTAACCTTGGTGGCGTGTGGCCGAGTTGAAAATCCCTTTCGGTCCCATCAGGTGCAGCGGCCGGGTGCGCTTTGTCCCGTTGGCGTAGAGAACGTGCTCCACGGCGAAGAACGCCATCCGGAAATCGTCGATGACCACTTTGCTGGCTTCGACCTCGTTGCTCGGACGGTTGAAGAAGACGATCGGGATTCCGTTGTCGATCAGTCTCCGGTAATATTCGTCGTTGCGGTCCTTCTCGGTGACGGAGAGGATGATGCCCTCCACCATGCTGTTTTCCAGCAGATGCAGATTCTTGAGTTCGATCTCTGCGGATTCGCCCGACTGGGTGATCAGGACGTTGAATCCCTCCTTCTCGAAGACCTTCTGTATCTGGATGATGATGCGCGGGAAAAACGAATTGACGAATTCGGGTACGACGACGCCGATGACCTTCGAGCGTCTGCGTATCAGGTTCTGGGCGTACGGATTAGGCCGGTAGTTCATCTTTTCGGCCATTTCGAGCACCAGCCGTTTGGTCTCCGGCTTGACGTCGGAGTGATCGGCCAAAGCGCGTGAAACAGTGGATTTGGATATGCCCAGAGCTTGGGCGAGATCCTTTATCGTGGCATGTTTTATCATTTCCAGCTTTTTCACGCAAAATAGTATTTTTTTTACAGTTTACAAAAAATAAAAGATTCCCGCTTCCCGGAAGATTATTCGAGCACGACGATAAATCCCCCGTTCTCCGGCAACTGCATGACGAGGGGTTCCGGCGCCGGCAGTGCGACTTCGGCCGTCTGCAGCGAACCGTCCGCCGCGTCGCGGACGATCTGCGCCTTTCGGGCCGTCGCGGGGATCAATCCGGCGGGAATCGTCACCGCGGCGGGAGCGGTGTTCACACCGGCTATGTACCACGTGCCGCCCTTGCGGCGGGCGATGACGGCCAGCCGCCCGATTTCGCTTTGCGGCAGTACGACCGTTTCGTCCCATACCGTCGGCAGGCGGCGGATGATGTCGAGCGCCGGGCGGTAACGCTCGTCGCCGGAGAGGACGAACGGATTTTCGGCGATCGTCAGCAGCGGTGAGTCGAGCAGCAGCGCGAACGCCAGCTGGTGGGCGGCCGTCGTGCCGCCGGGCATGGTGAACGCGACCGGAGTGTAGTCCGCGGCGCCCAGTACGCCGCGCGTGAAGGGTAGGGCCGCATTGTGGCTGGCCGGAATGTTCTGGTTTTCGTCGCCGGGGACGTAGCGGTCCGGATCGGGGGTGCGGCCTTCGTCCCGCATCCGCTTTTCGTAGTTGGCCGTGATGCGGTTGAGTTCGATGCCCCGCACGCCCTCGCGGGTGATTTCGTTGGGGTAGGTGCGGATTTCGCCCGTCGGCTTCTGGCAGCCGTGGAGATTGACCAGCAGCCTGCGCCGCGCCGCATTTTTGAGCAGGTGGGTGTTGAAGTCGATCTGGCGAATGCCTTCGCCGTTCATGAAGTCCACCTTGACGCCCTTTATGCCGACCGCCGCGACCGAGTCCAGAAAGCCGCGCATCTGGCGGTAGTCGTCCGCCGGATCGTTGAACTTCTCCCAATGGCGCCATACGAACAGCCCGACGCCGCGCGATTGGGCGTATCCGGCCAGCTCGTGCAGGAATTTCCATTTGTCGGGACGCTCTTCCCACCCGTCGTCGATGGTGCTGTACTCGATGCCCAGCGACGCTGCGGTGTCGATCACCCGCTTTTCGCCTTCGAGGGTCATGAAGCGGCCGTCGATGCCGCTCCACCAGCTCCACAGCGAGCGTCCGGGGACGATCCACGACGTGTCGGCGAACAGTTCCGGGTCGGGAGCCGGGTTGAGACTGGTGATGATGTCGGTATTTACCAGTGCGTCGAGGTCGCGGGCGATGATCGTGACGCGCCACGGGGTGACGATGTCGCCTGACAGCTCGAATCCCTCCTGTTCGGTGAAGTCGGCCCGCAGGCTGGCTCCGGGTTCCGCGCGCAAACGCATGCCGCTGTAGTCGTACAGCGCGGCTTCGGCGATCATCACGTATTCGTCGGGGGTTCGGTAGAGCAGCGGCATGGTCTGCACCGGTCCCTGCCGGGAGACGATGTGCAGGCTGTCGGCCGTCGTGGATATCCACTCTCCGGCATAGGTGAGCAGTTTCCACCCGGAATTCCGTTCGGCGAACCAGACTCTGCTCTGGTGGGGCGGCCGCCATTGGGCAGCTTCCCCGTTGACGGTCCGCGTGCCGTCTCCCGGCAGGACGAACCGGTAGGCGAAGCCGTCGTCGTAGAGACGGGTCTGGAGCCGGTATTTATAGCCCGAAGGACGGTGCGTCACGTCGAAGAGGTATTCGTTGCACCGCCCTTCCGACACGGCTTTGCGTCCCGTGACGGAGTAGGTCTCGTCGATTTTCCGCGTGCCTGCCGGGCGCAGGGCCGCATCGCGGAACAGCTCCGTGCCGTCGACGGTTACGCCCATGGCCGAGGTGTCGATGACCGTGCGGCCGTCGTGGGTTACGGTGTAGTACAACCCCTCCTTGCCGGCGAATACCTCTGCCCGGATGTTGCCCGAAGGGCTTTTTTGTGCGGTGCCGCCGCAGCCTGCGGACAGAAGGGCCATGAAGGCGAAAAATGCTGTTTTTCTCACGTTGCGTTATTTTTTAAGTTCCAGAGTTTCCCATTCGATGATTCGGCCCTGCCGGGTGAGGGCTTTTACCGTTATTTCCGTCCGCTCCCCGTCGAGGGGTGCCGTATGTTCGAACGGATAGTCGGTGTCTTCGGTCGTACGTCCGTCTACGGTGAACCAGACTTTCCGCAACTGCGTGTCGTCTTGGGTGAGAAAGACGAATACGTTGTTTGCGGCCCGGCCGAAACCGACCCGCATGCAGCGTACGGCGTCGTCCTGCGTTGCGGCGTAAGGGGTTTGCCAGCGCGTCTCTGCGGTGAAGAGTGCGGTGAGCTGCGGCCGGACCGGGGCCGGGGTTTCGATCCTGACCGCGGCGATCCCGTTTCCGGCGACGCGGACCGTGAAACGTCCGTCGGCGAGCTGGCCCGATGCGCCGCTGCCGCCTATGACCTGCGTCCTGTAGTGCCTTCCGGCGGAATGTCCGCTCAGGGCGTAGTCCAGCGCGACGTCCGTTTCGACGGTTTCAGCAGACTGGTTCATGAAAACGATATACAGCGCGTCGTCGTCGACGGCCGAAATGTAGTTGAGCTGCCGGTCGTCCGGCGCCGCCAGCCCCGTCGGCATCCACAACCGGGCTTCGCGGCCGTAGATTGTGCCGGGGAGGTGACCGTAGAACTTGCTTTGCAGGTAGGCGTATCCTTCGATGAATTCACCCGGAAAATCCACCTTTCCGCCGCTCCGGTAGAGGGCCTGCGTGACGAGAAAATCGTAAAGCAGCGATATGTGCGGCATGATGTGGTTGTAGTGGAAGGAGTTGGCGCCCAGTTCCATGTGGCCCCGGAGCGGATAGTCCGCCTTTTCGTATACGGTCGTGCGGGCCGTGTTGATGTGGTAGCCCGGAAAATTGCGGTAGCGGCCTATGACGGCGTGGTCCGCCGTGCGTGCCAGAAACCCGTCGCCCGTGTAATGCGCCAGCCGCAGCATCCATGCGGCGTAGTTGGCCATGAAAATCCCCCGGTGTCCGGTGCTCGTTCCGGAGGATTCCGGGGTAAGCCCGATCTCCGAAAGCCGCCATGCCGGAACCCGTTCGGCGGGAGCGTCCATCTGCGCATGTCCTTTCGATTTGAGGTATTGGTAGTGCGGGGCCTTCCCGTCGGGATTGACTGGAATATCGCAGTCCGGGACGGCGGGGGAGTACCAGACGTACTGCGTGTAGAGTTTCGCCCCGCGGTGGGCGGCGCGGAGGTAGGTCTTGTCGCCCGTCAGTTCGTACATTTCGAGCAGGTCGATCCATTTCGGGGCGAATCCCGTCCAGAAGAAGAATCCCCCGGCTTCCGGGTCGCGGAAATCGGCGGCCGGCGTGTCGATGCGCCGGCGGATGTAACGGTCGGCCCCCGCGACGGCTTTTTTCAGGTATCCGGGCTTTCCGGTGGCCCGGTAAAGGTGCATGGCGTTTCTCCATGTGCCGCCCTGCTCGACGACGTCCAGATTGCGCACGCGCGTGGAGTGGTACTCTTTTCCGGCGAAGGAGAGCAGGTAAGGCGCATTGTCCTTGAGGATGCTGCTGAGCGCCGTCAGTTCCGAGACCGGGCAGCAGGGGCCGTTCATGCGCCGCGAAGGGTACTGAATGTTCTGCGTCGAATCGGCGCAGAAGAGCAGCTTCTCGCGCGAAAGCACGTATTCGTATACCGGAAGCGCCCTTTCGAGAAGCATCGTCCGGTTGTCGTTCAGGACGGCGATTTCCAGCGGATTGAGACTCGAAACGTTTTTCACCGCGCCCGGAACGTCCGTCGCATAGGTGCAGCCCTTTTCCTTGTCCAGAAAACGGCTGTAGGGGCCGAGTACGTAGGAGATCATGTTTTCGATCGTCTCGTTGAGCGAACCGAGCGCATTGTTCCGGTTGCCTGTGAAGCCGAACAGACGCTCTGCGACATTTTGGAGCGCATCCGTGGTGTCGCCCCGCTCTCCGCAGAGCAGTGCGGAAAAGACGAGTTCCCCGCCCGGAGCCGTTTCGGAGCCGATGCCGCCCGGAACCGGGGCGAACAGCATCGGCGAGGCCAATCCCTGCCGGTTGCGCACGGCGACGCCGAAACGGCTGTTGGCGGCCGTCGGCAGCGGATCGAACGGGAATTCGGCGGGGTGGGCCAGAATGCCGTATGTCGCGTTGCGGTAGGTGACGAACGCCGAAGAGACGGGACACCGGAACGCGAGCGTGAGGTAACTTTTGTCGGGGAACCGTTTCTCCTGCCAGATCAGCGGCTGCCAGATTTCGTCGGTCCGTTTCGGGTCTCTCCCCGCAAAACCGGTGAATCCGACCGAATACCAGCCTCCGGTTTTCGCCGTGAGGCGGTAGGTGAGCAGGGGCCGGCCCGTCGCGGTGTCGGCCGTCAACTCCGCCGCGATGCGGAAAAGGTCGTTTTCGGGGTAGCCGAAGGTGATCTTGTCTGTTTCTTCCGCACGGTGGGAGACGGGGCGGACGACGATGATGCGCCCTGCGTTGAAGAGGTCGGCCGTGCGCGATTCTACGGAGCCTTCGAGTATTTCATCGTCGAAGCCGTCGCCCGACTGATCGGCCCTGCGGTCCGTACGGTTCAGGTCCGGGCGGTCGCTGAGCCATGTAGCCACGTTGTACTGAACGTCGGGGATGTCCGCCGGACGCATTCTCAGCTGCGGGTCCGCAGCCGAAAAGAGGACCGTGAATTCCGGCAGGTAGTCGGGCAGGAGGTGCTGCCCGCCGAACACGACCGTATGGTCGGATTTCACCCTGAATTCCTGCGCCTGCGCCGGGCGGCACGCTCCCGCCGCGGCCAGTATGATCAGCAGTATGCGGCTGGCTCTTGTCATTGTTCGAGGTCGAATTTCAGGGTCTGTATTCCGTAGCCCGGCAGGGTGATGCCGAACGCTCCGTCGCCGCCGGGCGTGATTTTGCGTCCGGTTGCGGGATCGTCGGCCGAAGCGGTGCCGATGCGCCTGCCGGCGATGGCCGCGGGGTGCACCGTCAGCGCCGTATGCTGGGGCCGTGGCGTGCTGTTCATCAGGATCAGGAATAGCCTGTTCCGGTCCGTCGTCAGGGCCGAAAGAATTTCGATGTCGGTATTGTCTGCCTCGAACAGCCCTTTGACCATGATTGGATTCGCCTGCTCGCCGTATACGGTTCCCGGTTCGAATCCGAAGATGCGCTGCGGACCGACTTTCGGGGTCATGAAACCGCGGGGGAACGAGATTCGGCGGCCGCTCCGCATTTCGGCTTCGGCGAAGACGTAATCGGCGATCCACCCCAGCTGCCACCACGCATGATGCGGGAAGGGACCGGGACCCCGGTCGAACTGGCTCCAGTAATAGGTCGCCATGTGCGTGTCCGGTGCGAGGTGCGCTTCGCGCGCCGTAGCCGCGGCCCGCGCGAGGTCGAGGAAGAACCGGTCTGCGGTCTCTTCGTACAGTCTTACGAACATGCCGCAGTGGCTGGTGAGCAGGATCGGGCAGCTCTCGACCGCCGACCCGGCGCAGCCGCCGTGCTCGAAGCAGAGACCGACCTGACTGATCTGCCATTCCTGCATTTTCCGCCCTTTGTACTCGATTTCACGGTCGCCCGGCGTCGGATGCGTGTAGATCGACGTGGCGTACATCCGGGCCGTGCGGAGCGCGGCGTCGCGGTATCGGGTCTCTCCGGTCAGGCCGTGCATGTCGAGCAGGGCCTGCGCGGCCTGTCCCGTGGCGAAGTCGTTGATGAAGCGCGCGTCGCCGCAGACCCCGGTGAAAGCCCCCTTGTCCACGGCGTTGCGGACGAACCAGTCGGCGCCCCGCACCGCGGCGTCGAGGTATTTGCGTTCGCCGAGCAGCTTATAGGCGACGACGAAGCCGTAAAACGTGGGCCGGAGGTCTTTCAGGTCGGTGAACAGCGCTTTCCCGTCGTGTTTGCCGTAGGCCACGGCAAAACCGCCGTCGGCCTGCTGCAGTGACAGCAGCCGTTCGGCTCCGGCCCGGAAACCGCTGCGCAGCAGCGAGTCGTCCCGTTCGAAGAGCAGGATATTGCCCAAGTCCATGAGCGTATAGTACGTGATGCCGATCGGTTCGATATGGTCGCCCCACTCTTCGACGAACTTTTGCTTTTTCCACAGGTAATACTGTCCCATGGCCGCGCCGTGGTTGGGATCGCCGGCCGGGGCCTGCTGCATCAGTTTGAAGTTGCGCATGTAGGGAAGCCGCTCTTCGGTAAGCCGCGGATCGCCGGTCATCGAGGCGAGCATCCACGATGCGCCGATGTCGGAATTCTTCATGGCGTCGCGGTCGGCTTCGACGACTCCGCCCAGATAGTCCTGCGCTCCGATGGTCAGCCCCTTGTAGTCGGCGGTCCGCCAGAAGGAGAGCGAGTCGTCGAGAATGTAGTCCCAGATCGCTTCCATGCGCTTGTAGAGCGGGAGGGTCGTATGTTTGAGCGCGAGGGAGTTGCCCAGACCGTAAATGTCGTAAACGGCGTGTTTGTGCGCTTCGTACCACCCCTTGTCCGTCATGCTGACGCGGAATCCGAACCGGACGGAGTCTCCCGCCTGCTTTTCGGACCCCTCCTGTCCGAGTACCGGATAATAGAGCGTCGGGGAGAGTTCTCCCTGCCGGTTCATGTGCGAAAGGCCGCACCGCCACGAGATGCCGTGCGTGCGCTTGTCGCCGCTGTATTCGGAACGCGGGTAGCCGTTGTCGGGAATCAGCGCCAGCGTATTGCCCGCTTTTTCGGTCATAGACGTGATCATCGTGGTGACCGTATTGTCGTTGCATATGACCGGCAGGTGGGGCAGTCCCTGTCCGTACATGTAGGCGAGGTGGAATACGGGCTGGATGTAGTCGCCTTGGAAAAAGCCCGGAACGACGCTCCAGCCGAGCCGCTCTTCGGGAAGTACGGCCAGCGTGGGCGTGCTTACCGAATAGTACCCCTTGCGCGCCGGGTAGAACACGCTTTCGATGCGTATGTCCGCCGGATAATCCGGGTCGGGACTCCATGTCGTGCGCAGGCGGCCCAGTTCGTTGCGGGCTTCGAAGCAGACGGTGCGCCCCTCTTTCCAGCCTTTTTCGGGGTAGAAGCGCAGCGCTTCGCCCGCGCGGTTCATCGGCACGGAGGAGACCGCCCTGTTGAAATCCTTGGCGATGTAGTGGAACCGCGCGATGTCGAAGTTCATGGTGTCGCCACCGCGGTTGGTGATCGTTTCCGGTTCCGCCGAGGGCTTTTCGCTGCTGAAGAGTATCGTATACGCTCCGTCGGGCACTCCCCAGCAGTGGCCTTTGCGGTCGGCGACCCGTGAGATTTTCCATCCTTCCGCGGTCTGCTCCCAGCGGATTTCCAGTTCTTTGTTTCTGACGGCCAGTTCGTCGGAGGGCGTGCAGGCGGCCGACAGCAGCAGGACGAATGCGGAGAATATTTTGAAGTGCGGTTTCATGGTTTCGGTTTCCGGTTCGAAGTTATGCAATTTATTCGACAATGATCCCCATCAGGGCCTTGTGCCTTCCGGGGGCGGAGTCTTCCGGCCAGAAGCGTATCGAGCGCAGTGTGTGCGGGGCGTCCAATGCAATCGTATTGCAGCTCTGGTGGTTGCCTTCCGTGCGGAACAGGAGGTTCCCGTCGCCGTCGGTAATGCGGTAGTTGCGGATGCACTGGGGCATCACCGAATCGAAATGCTCCATTTGCACGTTCTCCAGTGCGTGGTCGAAATCGGTGTCGAAGAACAGCCTGATTTGCCGGACGGTCCGTTCTTCGCCCAAGTCGATGCGGACCGACGGCGTTCGGTCGTCGGGGGCCGGGATCCAGCCGTTGGGCTGTATGTAGGGCCGGAAGTAGCCGTTGAGGAGGTTTTCGGCCCCGAAGCAGGTCAGCGGCGCGGAGAATTCGAGCGCGATGTTTTTCCCTTCGGGACGGCGCTTTGGACACCAGAATTCGAACGCATCGACCCCGATGTCCTCCGGCGGAGTCTGCCTGCCGAAATTGGAGACCGCGGGATTGACGGTGTTGAATACCGAAGTCAGGCCGGAGACGATCTCCGAACTCATCGGAATGCTTACGTCGGGATTGGCCATGAAGCAGATGAAGACGTACTGCGGCGCTTCGTAGCACATTCCGAAATCGACGGTCAGTCTGTTTTCTCCCTCCCGGAGGTCGAAAACGAGCCGCTTGTCGGTCGTGTCCGGGGTGTAGTTGCCCCTGCGCGACGAACTGCGCAGTTCGACCGTCAGCCGGGTCGCCTTGTCCGCTTGCACGGTGAGACCGACGGCCGGAACCGGGCCGCCGACCGGGATAAGCTCGGCGGCGGAGCAGTCCAGCCGGAAGCGGGTGCCGTCGGGGCGCAGCCGTTCGAGCGCAAACTCGCTGGATGCGCTGATCCGGGCCTTCGGGGGCAGCATGCCGCGGCCGAACCGTTCGCCCGGCAGGAAGTGTCCGGTGCGGAGCAGTGCGGACTGCAGCTGGCCCATACGCTCCCTGCCGATAAGGTCGGCCGGTTTGAGGTGGTCGCGCAGGGCGATTGCGGCCGCCATGCCGATCGCCTGCCCGCCGTGTGCGGCGGGGCCCATGACGCGGAGCCGTTGGCCACATGGCTGACGCTGATGATGCGCCCCCCGATGAAGAGGTTGTCCGCATCGGGCGTCACCAGACAGCGGTAGGGAATCTGGTAGATGCCCTTGCTGTGCCACTGGTTGCAGGCGCGCCCTGCGCCGTAAACGCCGTCGGCGGGGTGCAGGTCGATCGACCAGCCGCCGAACGAAACGGCGTCGTAGTGCTCGTGCTGTTCGATGATGTCCTGTTGGGTCAGCATGTAGTAGCCCTTGAACCGCCGGCTTTCGCGTTTGCCGGGGAAAAGGCCGACCCATTCGAGCGTGTAGTTCTCCGTCTCCGGGTACTTGCCCGAATTTTTGATGTGATTCCAGACGCCGTAGACGATTTTCCAGAGTTCGAATTTGATTTTTTCGGTATCCCGGATCGTGTCCAGCCGTCCGCCGTACTCCAGCCACCAGTATTTGCAGCCGTGCTGCGAGGTGCTGAAATACTCCGGATTCCGGAGCCGGGGAATCAGCTCCTCGACCTCCTTCAAGGCGAATTCGGGAGCTTCGAAGCGTACGGGACGCCCCGTGTCCTTGATGTAGAACAGGATGCTGTGCCCCAGCAGCTCGCCGTATCGGGTCTTGTCGGGCGCGAACTTCTCGCCGTATTCTTCGCGGTCCTCGGCTCCCATGCGGTATTCGGCTCCCGCCATGTAGGCGAGCGCGCCGTCGCCCGAACAGTCGGCGAAAAGATCGCCTTCGATCGTGTGGTGCGTTCCGGTCTGCGGATTGAACGCCGTGACCGATCTGACGGTGCGGCCGGACATTTCGGCGTCGTATACGCACGTGTTGAGGTAAAGCGTGATGTTCGGTTCGGAGAGCACCTTGTCGATGAGCACCATGTCGAACAGCACGGGATTGCCTTCCCGGTTGCGGAAGGTGTTCTCGACCAATATTTCGTCGATGACGCCCCCTTCGCGCGACCAGCGGTTGTTGTTGCCCATGTGCGAGGTCGCTCCCAGCGCCCACAGACGGACTTCGCTCGAAGCGTTGCCGCCCAGCACGGGACGGTCCTGAATCAGCGCGACGTCGGCGCCCGCACGGGCCGCGGTAATGGCGCAGCATACGCCGGTAAGGCCTCCTCCCACGATCACCAGACTGTGACGGCTGTGTACTTTCGCCGGTTTGCGGCTTTTTTCGAATTCACCGATAAACATATGTTATTTGTTTTTTGTCGTGAGGAAAATCAGGCCGCCCAATACCGTCAGGACGATACCCGTCGTGAGGGGAACGAGGGTCTCCCCGCCGGACAGGAGCGCGATCAGGGAGATGAAACAGCCCGAAATCGCCGCTCCGGCGCCGATGATGCGGATGCTGTTGTTGTTATCCGTGCCGGCGTCCTCGGCGGCGGGCGCCGCTGCGTTCTCTGCCGCAGGCATCGGAACGCAGACGCGCGAGCCGGAGAGTTTGTGATAGATTTCATAGCCGGCCAGCAGCAGCGCGGGGAAGAGCACCCCGACCAGCATCTCTTCGGCCCGGCTGAGCGAGAAGCCGACGGCCGCAGGCATGATGAATTTGAGAACGGCGTTGACGGTCAGACTGGTGACGGTCGTGCTGAGGATCGCCCTGCCGTTCAGGTTCTTGGAGAAGAGGCTCCAGATCAGCGGCAGGTAGGGGCACTCCGGTGAGTGCCGCCACGCTGATTACGACGTTGACGATGCCGCCCATGTTGGGGATGAGCAGCGCCACGGCGATGGCCAGCACCCCGAAGCCGAGCGTGGAGATGCGGGCGACTTTCATCAGCGTCGTCTCTCCGGCGGCGGGGCGGAGGCGTTTGAAGATATCGTTGGTGAAGACGCCTGCCGAGATGTTCAGCGTGGCGTTCAGCGAACTTGCGGTCGCGAAGATCATGCCGCCGAGCATGAGTCCGAGCATGCCGGCGGGCATCGTCTGCTTGCACATCAGCAGGTAGGCGTTTTCGTTTTCAAGCCCCGAAAGTCCGGGTTCGAAGACGCGGTAGATCATCGGCGGCAGCATCCACAGGATCGGACTGAAGGTATACAGCACGCCGAACAGCACGCCGACCTTTTTCGCGTCTCTGGGCGTGCGCACGCTCGTATATCGCTGGACATAAGCCCAGTTTCCGCCCAGAAAGAAGAGGTTGTAGAGCATGAACGCGACGATGAACACCCAGTTGTATTCTCCCGCGAAGAGCGTGAAGAATCCCTCCGGAACCCGTGCGAGGAACTCCGGGACGCCGCCCACTTCGCCGAATGCGAGCGGAATGACGATGATGACCGCGGCGAAGAGGATGATGAATTGCAGCACGTCGGTCACGACCACGGCGCGAAGGCCGCCGAGCGAGACGTATATCATGCAGAACACGCCGAGTATCAGGATGCTGGACGAGAGCGGAATCCCGGCGGCCACTTCGATGATTTTGGCGATCGGATAGAGGAAGGAGCCGGTGGTGAAGATCGAGATGAAAAGGAAGATGTAGGTGTAAAGCTTCTGCGTCGAGGCTCCGTAGCGGCGTGTGATGTATTCCGCGGCGGTGAGACAGCCCGTTTTGTTCCAGCGCGGGGCGATAAGCAGGCCGACGGCGAATCCGGCTGCGGCCATCGTGAGCTGTATGGTGACGGCGACGAAGCCCATCGAGTAGGCGATCGACCCCCATACCACGAACGTTCCGGCCGAGAAGAAGCCCATGAACAGCGACAGTCCGCTGATCCACCAAGGGACGTTGCCGCCTCCGGCGAAAAAACTCTTCATGTTTTTGCCGGTCGAGGAGAACAGCGAACCGACGAACATGATGCCCGCCGCAAAGACGGCGATGGTTATGTAGTCCAGAATTTCCATAGCTCAGGTTGTAGTTTACGAACAAAAATAGAATTTGCCGGAAGATATTCCGCACGATCGGCGAATAAAATCTTCGGGAACGATTTCGGGAACGATTGCGATTGCCGGGAGCGGTTGCGGAGTTGCCGGATGCGGGGGCCGGGCGGGGTTTCGGTTCGCAGGCGGAGCCATTGCGCCGAACCGAATTATTGCTATCTTTGCAGGGCGGCCGGACGTCTCAGGCGGACTGCGGCGGCGGATCGCATTAATAAATATATATGGTAAGCATCATCGTAGCCGTCGCCGAAAACGGCGTGATCGGCGATAAGAACGCCCTGCTGTGGCATATTTCCGAAGACCTGAAATACTTCAAGTCCGTTACGTCGGGCCAGCCCGTCGTCATGGGGCGCAAGACCTACGAGTCACTCGGACGGCCGCTGCCCAACCGGACCAATGTGGTCGTCACGCGGCAGGAGATGGAGATTCCGGGATGCAGGGTGGCCCATTCGCTCGAAGAGGCGGTGGCGCTGTTCCCGGCCGAAGAGGAGGTCTTCGTCATCGGCGGCGCGCAGATTTATGCGCAGGCCCTTCCGCTGGCCGGCCGCTTCTACCTGACGCGGGTTTTCCATGCCTACGAGGGCGATACGCATTTTCCCGCATGGAACGACGCCGAGTGGCGGCTCGTGTCGTCCGAGTCGTTCGCTTCGGGCGCGAATTATCCCTATCCCTTTGCGTTCGAGACCTACGAACGGCGGCGAAATTAGGTATTTATACCACTGCACGGCTCGGCCGTAATCCCTACCTTTGCAGACGCAAAGGTTTTTTTTATGCATATGCCGGACGCTTTTTTTCGCACTGCGCGGCGAATGCGGGCGACTGCCGGACCGGATGCGGGAAGCGGTGCAAATCCGCCGGGCAGTCCGGACCGCATGCGGCGATTCGGTGCCGGCGGAAGGGCGAACGAACAAAGAAAAGAGAAAAATGGCAAAATATTTCGACATGCTGATGGAGGACGTGCGGATGAAGGAGGGCCTTCAGTCGTGCATGAACTGCGGCGTCTGCACGGGCGTCTGTCCGGCTGCCGAGTTTTACAATTACGATCCCCGTCAGATCGTGAACATCGTGCAGACACGCGACGACGACGCCATCGAGGAGCTTCTGAAGAGCGATACGATCTGGTACTGCGGCGAGTGCATGTCGTGCCGTCCGCGCTGTCCGCGCGGCAACACGCCGGGCTATGTGATTCAGGCGCTGCGGACCCTTTCGCAGAAGCTGGGGTTCTTCGTCGAGAGCGAAAAGGGCCGTCAGCAACTGGCGCTCAAGCGTATCATCGGCGAGAACATCCTCCGCACGGGTTACTGCATCGTCCCGCGGCTCGTCAAACCCGAACTGCACCCCGAACAGGGAACCGTGTGGCAGTGGATTTACGATAACGACAAGGAGATTTACGGTCAGTTCACGCCGGTCTACATGCGCCACGGCGCGGGTGCGCTGCGCCGTCTGGACGAGAAGTCGCTCGACGAGATTCACCGGATTTTCGAGGTCAGCGGCGGCAAGGAGATGTTCGACGCCATCGAGGAGCACTCCGACCGCAAGGCCCGCGAATTGGGTTACGAAGAGGGAGCCGATCAGAAGTACATGATGGACGTCTTCCTCAATAATAGCAACGAACACTATTAGCAGATGATAAAACGAAAGAGTTGGCAGGATTACCAGAAGGAGATTGCCGACGACCACTACTATTACGCCCGCAGCTGTATCCGCCAGAATTTCTTTCCCGGCAGCGAGAAGCTGTTCATCGACATGCTGCGCAACGATCTGGGCAAGGACCTGACGGACGATCCGATGCACTCGTCCTGCACGGGCATCGGCTACCACTCGGACATCGTGCCGCTCGAAACGATCATGACGGTCGTGGCGCGGCAGTTCGCGCTGATGACCGAAGCCGGGTATGAAAACCTCGTTTCGTCGTGCATCACTTCGTTCGGCGTCTACACGGAGATTCTGGCCACATGGCACGAGTTCCCGGAGACCGAGGCGAAGACCCGCGAGAACCTTTACAAGGCCACGGGGCGCGAATTCAAAAAGCCTGCGAGTCTGGCCCACACGTCGGACGTCGTCTTCCACTTCCGCGAGCAGATCGCCGCACGGGCCAAACACCGGCTGGTCAATGCCCAGACGGGCGAACCGCTGAAGGTCGTGGAGCATATCGGCTG
>ENA-ORTD01000814-ORTD01000814.1-human-gut-metagenome-genome-assembly--contig:-NODE-814-length-25612-cov-3.899558_pt1 | contig 25612 bp, 13 predicted proteins | sample MGYA00241907_ERZ509178 | MGnify/ENA primary metagenome ERZ509178 (study PRJEB26280, sample SAMEA2338793) | human gut metagenome | biome: human gut; feature: human-associated habitat; material: faeces...
CGTGGGGCAGGCAGTGCAGGTACAGGGCCTTGCCGTTCTTCGTCCGCTTCATCATCTCTTCGGAGCAGGTCCAGTCCTTGTGCTGGGCGTTCTGGGCCAGCAGCTGCTTCTCCAGAGCGTCGATACCCGCCTGGTCACCGGCCTGATACAGCTTGGTCCGCTGCTCCATGGCGGCAAAGGGCGCCCAGCTCTTGGGATAGACGATGTCGGCGCCGTCGAAGGCCTCCTCCATGGTGGAGACCTTCTTGTAGGAGCCGCCGGTGGCCGCCGCGTTTTTCTTGGCGATCTCCTCCACCTCGGGCATCACATCATAGCCCTCGGGATGGGCCAGCACCACGTCCATGCCGAACCGGGTCATCAGGCCGATGACGCCCTGGGGCACGGACAGGGGCTTGCCGTAGCTGGGGGAGTAAGCCCAGGTCATGGCGATCTTCTTGCCCTTCAGGTTCTCCACGCCGCCGAACTCATGGATGATGTGCAGCATGTCCGCCATGCACTGGGTGGGGTGGTCCACGTCGCACTGCAGGTTCACCAGGGTGGGCTGCTGTTCCAGAATGCCGTCCCGGTAGCCCTCCTTCACGGCATCCATGAAGGTCTTCTGGTACTTGTGGCCCTCGCCGATGAACATGTCGTCCCGGATACCGATGACGTCGGCCATGAAGGAGACCATGTTGGCGGTCTCGCGGACGGTCTCGCCGTGGGCGATCTGGCTCTTCTTCTCGTCCAGGTCCTGGACGGTCAGTCCCAGCAGGTTGCAGGCGGAGGCGAAGGAGAACCGGGTGCGGGTGGAGTTGTCCCGGAAGATGGAGATGCCCAGGCCGGAGTCAAAGATCCGGGTGGACTTGTTCCGCTCCCGCAGGTCCCGCAGGGCGTCGGCCACGGTGAAGATGGCCTCCAGCTCCTCGTCGGTCTTGTCCCAGGTCCAGTAGAAGTCGGACTTGTACATGTTGTTGATGTGCAGCTTTTCCAGATGCTTGGCCAGCTCGATGGTCTTGGACATATTCAGCACTCCTTGTAATATGTGAAATTGTAGATGTATGGCGGCTCCGCCGCAGCGAAAGGAAAAACCAGGAAAAGGGTCTAGGGAAAAACCCAGGTTTTTCCCAGTTGATTTGCCTCCGGCAAATCAAGCAAATCGAATCATTTTCGCCGCGGCGTGTACGTGGCGAAAATGCCTTGACCCAGCCCCCCTTCGAAGCTCACCGGATATCGTTATCCGTGAGGCTCTGCCGGAACTCGGTGACGTCAGCGGTCTTGTTCTCGGGCTTGTACAGGCCGGGTACTGCGGCGTACAGGGCGGCACAGGTCACCAGATCCTGCTTCCAGGTGATCTCATTGGGGGCATGAGCCTGGGACTCGGCGCCGGGGCCAAAGCCCACGCAGGGGATGCCATATCGGCCCTGGATGGACACGCAGTTGGTGGAGAAGGTCCACTTGTCGGTGAGGGGGCGGCCGTCCCGCAGGTGCATGGCGTCCCGCTTGGCCTCGGCGTCGGCGTGGCCGATGCGCTTGTCGCCCCAGAGGGCGTGGTGGGCGTCCACCAGGGCCTGGACGTGGGCGGCGTTCTCCTTGTTGATCCAGGTGGGGAAGTAGCACTCGGTCTCGTACACCTCGCCGGTCCAGGAGGGCCGGTCATACATATACATGGACACCTGTACGTCGTCGCCGTACTTCTTCACGCTGGGCAGATCGCGGATCTCCTGGAGGCAGGAGTCCCAGGTCTCGCCGGCGGTCATGCGGCGGTCGATGGAGATGGAGCAGGAGTCGGCCACGGCGCAGCGGCTGGGGGAGGTGTAGAAGATCTGGGAGGTGGTGCAGGTGCCCCGGCCCAGGAAGCGGGCATCCTCAAAGTGCTCGGGGTTGTACTTGGGATCCAGCATCTTCACCAGGCCCTTGATCTCCACGGTCTCGTCGGCGGGGTTCTCGTTGAGGGCGCGCACGTCCTGGAGGATGTCGGCCATCTTGTAGATGGCGTTGTCGCCCCGCTCCGGGGCGGAGCCGTGGCAGGAGACGCCCTTCACGTCCACGCGGATCTCCATGCGGCCCCGGTGGCCCCGGTAGATGCCGCCGTCGGTGGGCTCGGTGGACACCACGAACTCCACCTGCTCCTTGCGGATGCCCTTGGCGGGGAAGAACTTGTTGACGATGTACTGCCAGCACATGCCGTCGCAGTCCTCTTCCTGGACGGTGCCGACGACCATGATCTTGTAGCCCTCGGGGATAAGGCCCATGTCCTTCATCATCTTGGCAGCGTAGGTAGCAGAAGCCATGCCGCCCTCCTGGTCGGAGCCGCCGCGGCCGTAGATGATCTCATCGGTCTCGTAGCCCTCATAGGGATCCGCGTCCCAGTTCTCGATATTGCCGATGCCGACGGTGTCGATGTGGGAGTCGATGGCGATGATCTTGTCGCCCTCGCCCATAAAGCCCATGACGTTGCCCAGGCCGTCGACCTTGACCTCGTCATAGCCAAGGTTCTCCATCTCGGCCTTGATGCAGGCGACAACCTCACCCTCCTCGCAGGACTCAGAGGGATGGGAGATCATAGCGCGCAGGAAGCGAGTCATATCAGCACGATGGGACTCAGCAGCGTTTTTAATTGCCTCGAAATCGAGTTCCTTAGTCATAACAGTTAACCTTTCTACAAGGGTTTACCTACAGGTAGATATTTCAGATAGATCACTTGTGCCAAGCAGCGTGAGGTCGAGCACCCCACAAGCAAGTAACCATAGGAGGCGGACGGAGGACTTTGCTCCGTCGCGAGTTCCGCACGAGCCGGAGAGCACTTAATGTGCTCTCCGTGCGAGCAGGACTGTCCGAGCAGGGAGTAAAGTCCTCCGGCTGCCTCCGGACAGGTCAGACCTGCTAGCAGGTGGGGTACTCGCCCTCCCAGACGATGCGACGGTACTGATCCGGATCGGTGTCGCCCTCGGTGGAGAAGCAGAGCACAGAGCTCGTCTTATCCAGGCCGATGAGCTCCTTGAGCTCGGCGTACTCTGGATCAAGCATGAGAGTCTCGACCAGGCCGGTGGTCACAGCGCCGGACTCGCCGGAGATGACGCGCGGGTCGCCCTTCTCGGGAGCGCCCAAGGTGCGCATGCCGCGAGCGGTGACCCAGTCGGGGCAGGACACGAAGGCGGTGGTGTGGTTGCGCAGGATATCCCAGCCCAGGATGTTGGGCTCGCCGCAGCACAGGCCGGCCATGATGGAGGGCATGTCGCCGTCCACGATGCGCGGGTCGCCGTCGCCGGCGGCAGCGCCCTTGTACAGGCAGGCGGCCGGAGCGCACTCGACCACGACAAAGGTGGGCGGGTTATCGGGATACAGGTTGGTGAAGTAGCCCACCACGGCGCCGGCGAGCGAGCCTACGCCAGCCTGGACAAAGACGTGCGTCGGGCGGTTGATGGCCATCTCGCGCAGCTGCTCGGCAGCCTCGGAAGCCATGGTGCCGTAGCCCTCCATGATCCAGGACGGAATCTTCTCGTAGCCCTCCCAGGCGGTGTCCTGAACGATGACGCCGCGCTCGCAGGCGTCGGCCTCGGCGGCGGCCATGCGCACGCACTCGTCGTAGTTGACCTCTTCGATCGTCACCGTGGCGCCCTCGGCGGCGATGTTATCGAAGCGAGGCTTGGTGGAACCCTTGGGCATGTGCACGACGGCCTTCTGGCCCAGCTTGTTGGCAGCCCATGCCACGCCGCGGCCATGGTTGCCGTCGGTGGCGGTAAAGAAGGTAGCCTGGCCAAAATCCTTGGCAAGCTGATCGGAGGTCAGGTAATCGAAGGTGCACTCGGCAACGTCCTTGCCGGTCTCGTCGGCAATGTAGTTGGCCATGGCAAACGAACCGCCCAGAACCTTAAAGGCGTTGAGGCCAAAGCGATAGCTCTCGTCCTTAACGCACAGGTTGGACAGGCCCAGGCGCGCGGCCTGGCCGTCCAGGCGGGCAAGCGGAGTGACGGTGTACTGGGGGAACGACTGGTGGAAGGCGCGGGCCTTCTTCACGTGGTCGAGGCTCATGATTCCCAAGTGCTTGTCATCGCTCTTGGGCATCGTGTTGCCCGCCCACTGGATCTTATCGGCCATACGGTGAACTCCTTAAGTTCTCTCTTGCCGGCCCCCGCATACGCGTTTCAGCCCATTCCCATTCCTGCGACTGAACTTTTATGTGGATGCCAAACAAAAAGTTTGTTAGCACTGTTCTATCACACTTTTTGATTGCTAAACCTAACAAATTGTTTGTTGCCGTAATCGGTACTTTTTCGCCGCCGAACGGTTACATAACGCAGCGACGCTTTCGTTATTTGCGAACAAGTGGGGTTTATGGCAAAGTGAGCCCAAACTAATTTTTAGGAAGGCACCCATGACCCCCGCACAGATTGAGTTTTACAAGCGCCTTGCACACGGCCTGGCGCTCCAGTTTGGCCCCAACTGCGAAATCGTCGTCCACGATCTGGAGACCGAGGACGTGGACCACTCCATCGTAGTGATCGAAAACGGTCACGTCAGTGGGCGCAAACTGGGTGACGGCCCCAGCCATATTGTGCTTGAATCCATGCACGATGGCACCACCGACGTGCACGACCGCGAGCCATACCTCACCAAAACCGCCGATGGCAAGCTGCTCAAGTCCTCGACCATCTTTATCCGCAACGACGAGGGCAAGCCCGTCGGCATTTTGAGCATTAACTTTGACATTACGCTTATGAAGGCTTTTGAGCGCTCGCTCGATGCCTTCACCGGCATCGGCGGCACGGGCTACACCGAGCCCGAGCCCATTACCAAAAACATCGGCGACCTGCTCGAAGACCTGCTGCGCGAGTGCGAACAGCTTGTGGGCAAGCCCGCGGCGCTCATGACCAAAGACGAGCGCATCCGCGCCATTGGCTACCTCGACCGTCGCGGCGCCTTCCTCATCTCCAAGTCGAGCGAACGCGCCTGCGAGTTCTTTGGCATCTCCAAATACAGCTTCTACAGTTACCTCAACGAGGCAAAGGCTGCCGCCGGCGACAAATAGTCAGCGCGCCTGCGCCCCTCCCCTTTTGGGCGCGAGTTCTGGAATGCGCGAATCCGAGAGTCGGCCGCAAGGCAAGTTCCATATAATCGATGAATGCGAGCATTTCGAAAGGATGGGACAAAATGGGGTCGAGCAACGCATCACGCAACGGCCGCGGAGGCTTCGCTTCTGCCGCCAGGCATGCGAAACGCGCGTTTGACGAGGGCGAAGACAATCTGTTTGCGTTGAGCCTCGACGACGTGATGAGCGACCGCCCTTGGACCGCCGATGAGCTCATGGGCGGCGGGGTTCGCCCGGCAGGCCCAAAGCCTACGTCGGCCGCTGCTCCCGCTCCGGCCACTACGCCTGCGCCAGCATCCGTGCCCGCAGATGACTTTGCCACCCGCCCCATCATGCAGGTACCGCGCCAGGCCGCCCCTGCGCCCCGCCCCACCAGCGATCCGTCCGAGACGGCGGCGTTCCTTGCCGCGGCGGCACAGCGCCATGCGCCCAGCAGCGCACCCGCGTATGCCACCCCGCAGCAGCCGACACACGCGGCTCCCGAACCCCAGCCCGAGCCCGAACTCGAGCCGCCCGTTATGGATCTGGACGACCTTGCCAACCGCCAGTTTGCCTTCGATTCCTGGGCCGCGGCTGACTTGGACGAGACCTCGGCCGGCATGCCGGCGCTCGATATTCCGGTCAACCCGCTGTTTGCAGCTGCCGAGGAGCGCGACTCCGATTACAACGAAACAACAGCGCACGATGACCGCTTTGATGCCGCGCCCCGCGCCTCCCGCATTGAGACCGAGAGCTACGGATCCGCATCGAGCGCATACGATAACGGCCCGTTTGCCAACGCGTCCGCTCCTGAGCACAACAAGGCTGGCATAAAGGCCGCATCGGCATCGTCGTATACCCGCGGCACCGACGACGAGCGCTTTGCCGACTTCTACACCGAGGAAGAGCCGCCGCACTTCTCTGAGTTTCCCCAAGCGGCAAAGATCGTCTTTATCGCGATTATCGTGGCCCTGCTCGGCGTGATCGCATTTGAGGGATTCCAGCTATTCCGCAGCCCCACCGCGTCCGAATCGGCAACGCAGCAAAAAGAGGACGACAACCAGTACCTGGACATCAACACCCTCAAGGGCGACCCCAACGACGGAGACGAGTAGCGGGGGCTGGGGCGGCTGAAGCGTCCATATGTAGCACCAGCTTCTACGTGCTGTTTTGTCATCCGGTTACACTTTTCCGGATGTTGAGACCGTCGGATTCGACACTTTTCCGTACTTTTGAGGTGCCGATTTCGACACTTTTCCGGATGTAGGCCGAATAATCGCCGCGAAATCAAGCGCCGTCTGCACATCATTTCGCAGGCGGCGCTTGATTTCTGTCCGCATGCGCTGATAGACTCCATCGTGCCCGCAAGGAGCGGGCGCGTTTTATCCAGAGTCGGGGTAGAGAGTTGGCTCCACGATCCCGACGCCAACCGGCCAAGAGGCACGGTGGCCCTGCCAACATCGATGAAAGGAGTCCGTATGGACAATTTCTCCGTGCGCAGCGAGCGCAACTTCCACAACCTGGCAGCCAAGCCAAAACAAACACATCTTCTCGACGAGCCGAGCAGCTATGCCTCGGCCATGGTCAAGAGCAGCCTCTCCCACCAGATGCGCTTTACCGTGCAGATGCTCGAGGAAGAGCTCTGCGCTGCCGGCAATCCGCACGTACTGCAGATCAAGCTGCTCGGAGACGACTCGCGTGAGCCGTCCAGCTGGAAGCTGTTTGCCGACGGCTCGTGCGTCGCAAGCGGCTCGGGTGACTTTGCCCGCGAGCGCTTCTGCGAGGGAGCCGAGGTGTTCCTGGACCTGTGCCGCGACGCCGTGCGCGCGGCCGAGCTGCGCCAGTGGAGCCAGAGGGAGTACGAGCTGCTGAGTGCCGCGCGCGGGATTGCGGGGGTGTAAGCGGTCGCAGGCGACGCCATGGTAACGTGCGGCCGTTGCGCGGCAGAGCACTTTATTTAGCGCCCGTTGAATAGCCAGCCATGCCACATCCTGCCCCATCATTTCGAGTAGCGGAATGATGGGGCAGTCTTATTCTCTGTCAGCGTTCTTACTCCCCAAACCTATAGTCGCTGATGCCCAACGTGGAGCAGTTCTCGCTTATTGCTCGGACTGTTTGCACGGGAATTCCGTCTTCGACATGAGCGGAGACGCTAAACGAAAGCTGTACGTCGGCACCGCCCAGCATGTTTAGTTGGCTCACCACTTCGTCCATGATGGTCTGGATGTTGCGATTGACACGAGTGTTGTCGAGCTTTGCCGTCATATGGAAGGATGTCTTTTGCCTCGCGGGCTGCACCACCACTGGCGTCGTGTCGACAACCGTGGTCCTGCCAGTTCCGTCCGTCACCGTCTCGCTCGTCGTAGGACCAAACGCAATTCCATGCCCGCCGCCATCGGAGCTCTGCGCGGCCTCCGCTGCCGCGGCACGAGCAGCAGCCTCTTCCTCTTCAATCTGCTTTGTTGCCACAGTCGGCTTCACCAGCAGGTCGCTCTCGTTGATAAACGCCTTCTGCTCACCAAACGTCAGCTCCATATAGCGATCGTCCGAGAAGCCAGCAGCAAGGCCAAAGTATTCCTTTGAGCCCAGGCCCCTTTGAATCGCGTCCTCGAGCACGCCATAGCACGACAGCCTGGGAAGATAGCAATAAGAGCACAGGAACTCCCACAGACGCTTAATCTGGATGTGGTCCGCTTCCTTCCAGAGCACTCGATCGAGCTCCATCTTAAGCAGGGCGGGTGCCCAGGTCTTGATGGCCGCCTCATCGGAAACAAGCTTGCGCGCCATCTTGGTAACGATATTTTCGCCGCCGCCCTCAACGTGTTCTGCTTCCCAAACGATATCCATCGAGTCGCTGAAAAGGTCAACACGCGGATAAATAAGCCAGCTATAGGCCTCCTGGATCTTTATCTCGAGCGATTCATCGGCACGTCTCACACTCTGGTCAGTCTCGCGCGTCTGTGCCACGTCAAGGTTCAGCGACTCGCGATCTTTCTTGATGGAATCCCAAGCAAGGTATTGTTTCGCCTCACTTAGGAGCTGTGCATAGTAAGATGCGTCCGCAGCGGCGAACACAACCATATTCTTGTACGTACGCGGAGACGTACCGCGATTTGAGAGTATCTCCGATGCCAAGGTGAGTGCCGCGGAATCGGCCGTTTTTCCACGGTGATTTGCAGAAGGCGTCAGCACCACCAGGCGCAGCGTCTGATCATCCGGAACGTCAAGCGAGCTTGCGGGACATACATGAATGCCCGAGAAGGGATCAGCCTTGCGCAGCCTCTTTAGGCGACTCTCAACTTCATAGAGCGCTTCAGAGTCCTTGACTTGCTGGGCGCGGTCATCGGCAACCTTGCGCAACGTGGGGCGCGTATCGTACCAAAAACGGTTTCCGTTGACGTCGCTATAGAGGAAAGACGAAGATGTCTGCAGCGTGCCCAGAGCATCATTGAATACAGAGATGTTCTCGCCAGGCTGGACCGTGCCCAAGCGAATATGCGCGCGCTCAATACCGCGGACAGACTGTCCGCCCACGTCGGGAGCACTGCCAAGCATGATGGTACGTGCGACGCGACGCGAAGCCAAAAGATTGCCGTAACGAGTGTTGTTGCCGTCATTGCGATACGGAACAGACTGCTTGCCGTCGATCTCGGAATCAACAACTGCATTCCAGTTGTCATCAAGATAGCGCGTGAGCTCATCGCGCACGCCAGGCACATCGAGGGGGAACGACCCCGGCATAATCATGGGCGAAGGATCCTGGTTCATCCACAGCTCATGAATAACCGAAGCCATTAAGCGCAGCACACCACGGGTACGTTGAAACTTTTCGAGCGTTGCCCAGTCCTCGTAGAGACGGTCGAACACTTCAGGGTGAATCGGATAGCAAGAAACCATGCGATCGCGGTATTCAAGCTCGCGCGACTCCACCGGGAAGTCCGTAGTATTTTCGTTGTACATCTTGCTAAATGTCGCGCACACTTCATCGCGAGCGGCATCATCCTTGCAGTCAAGGAAAAGCCTGCGACGCACAACCTCGAACCCTTCGTTTGCCGCCACGGGCTTCCAGATAGCCTCCATGCGCCCAAAGGTATGCTCGATCTGCTCCAAAGCTCGCTGGCCCGCCTCGCCACCGATCTCGTTGTCAGATTCGGGAATAGAGGCTACGACCAGGCTGCGCTTCGAAGCGCGTGCTGCCTCGGTAAGCTCCTGAATAAAGGTGATGAAGTTGTCGAAGCTGCCGGCGTTAAGTCCATCGACGCCATAAATCTTCTTGGCATAGGCAACGAGCTCGTCCATAAGGACAAGGCAGCAGCCGCAATCGTCGAATAATTCAGTCAGAGCAGCGGATCCCGGCGAGACGCCCTTCTTATCAGCATCTTTCACATAGTCATAGAGCTCGGGCCTGCCAGCGGATTCTGCAAGCTGGTATGCCATATGGCCCCAAAGCGTGTTGACCATGATGCCAGGCATGGTAGCCGGGCGCATGGCTTTTGCCGGATTGATAGAGGTGCCCACAAGCACAGCAACATGCACCTCAGGGACTTCGGCAACGCCCGCCTCCTCGAGCACGGGCGCGAGGTTAGCAATCTGCCCCACGCGGGAGCGGCTGCGCATCATGTGGTAGAGAGCGAGCATGCTGTGCGTTTTGCCGCCACCAAACGCGGTCTTGAGCTGGATGACGGGCTCGCCGTCGAGGCCGCTCACGCGGCGCAGTGACTGCACGAGCAGCCCCTTCATGCCTTCGGTCACATACGTTCGATTGAAAAATTCGACCGGGTCGCGGTACTCCAACTCGCCCTTGCCGCGCGCCACCTGGGCAAGGTCGGCAGCAAACTCGGCATTCCTATAGCGCCCCTCAGCAACATCCATATGGGGTTCCATGACATCGCGCCAACTAGGCAGGCCACGCACTGCCTTGGTTTGCTCGAGTGATTTCCTACGAGGTGCCGGGGCATCCACACCAGCATCAACATTTGTTGTCACTGCCGTTGAGCCGTCGGCGCTGCCATAGCGAACCTCGCGAAGCATTGCGTTGAGTTGCGCCGTGGTATCCTGATCAATCTGCTCAGCCAAACGACTCATGGTATCGAGCGCACGCCATGCGTCGCTGTCCGAGATACCTCCCATACCGCGATGCGCAACCTTGTTGCGAACGCCCTTGAGCTCCATGACGTAGTTCTTGCAATCCTGAGGCAACCTAAGGCGAAACACATCGCGCCAGTTGATGTCAATGAGCAGCAAGCACAGGGCAATATCGAGCGAGTCGGCAAGAGTGGCATAGTCACCCGATGCTGGCAGGTTGCGCTTTTGGTCGTCGTAGAGCTTGTTGAGCACACCGACCTGCCAAAAATCATTGCCGTATGCCTGGGTAAGCTCGCGCATCACATAAGGATCAAGGGCCTCGAGCAAAAGGTCAAAGCCCTTATTGAGAAGATCGCAGTTATTAGCGTTGTTCTCCATGGTTTATCTCCTTAGGGCCTAATCGAATAGTGAGTCTTGCATGGGACGCTCGACAGCAAGCTGCGCCGCCTTCGACTGAATCTCGGGCCATGCCGTAACAAGCGAGTTGTAGGCGAAGGCCTCCTGCTGCCAGTTGCGCTTGTCCGCAATGGTAAAGAGGCGATACGCCAGCGCCTTGGCACCATCCGCACGGCCACCAAGTGTCTGGCTAACGATCTTGGCGCAAGCCGTAACACCGCCCTCCTCGAGCGCATGCGTAAGCTGCTGGGTCGTAAGCCAAGTAGGCGCCTTAAAGTCAACGCGCTCCGACACCTCGCTACGATCGAGCAAGTGCACATTTCCCTTAACGGAAGCAAGGAGCCCTTGGGCTGCCAGCCCTTCGATGGAAACGTTCTTAGCGCGAGCAAGCACGTCAGCTTCTCCAAACTTAATGGTGTCAAAGGCTTTCTGCGTGTAGAGATCGACGCAGAAACGACTCTCGCGATCGAGCTCGCCATCCTGGTCGCTAAAGTACGCATCCACCTCTTGGTTGATAAGTTGCAGCGCTACACGCACCGTCATGGGGCTACCGTCGGCCTCGAGCACCTGACTGTAGCGCGAATACACGCCAATACCAGGTCCGATAGCCGACTGCGCAAGGTCAACAGGTGCGATATTCGAAGAACGAAGTTTATCGAGCGCAGATCCCAGCTCGCGCTTGAGCGCCATCACGAAGTCGCGACGCGTACCCATGGGGGCATCTTCGGGGCGTTTGCGACAGACGAGGACGATAGAGGATGCAAGGGCATTTGACCCGGAAGCGATAGAACGATTGGCCATCTCGGTGCGCATGGGCCATGTGCCAGTTATCGAGAAACCGGCACGAATAATGGCAGAGAGCATCGTCTCCCAACCAGTCGATGCCGTTGATTCAACATCGTTCTTGGTCTCGGTTTCGCTCTGCTTGAACGCATAGTAGATAGTAACGGGCACGTCTTCGCGAGCATACTTGTTCACCTGTTTGAAAGTGCTGAACATACCCTCCTCGAAAAAGTCACGCGCACCTTCTTTGCCACGGTTTTCACGGTAGGGAGTAGCGACCAGTTCTTCATGCTTGGGCACAAGCATGGTACTGAAAAGCTTTGGGTACGTGCGGCGCAGCGATTGACGAAGCCAAACGTAGAAGAAATCTGACAAGTCTGCGTAGCCGATATTGTCATAGTACGGAGGGTCAGTCGACACAAGAATACCGCGCATACCGTTGTCGCTCTGTGCATCGAATTGCCGCACCGTTCCATCCAGAACCGTACCAGGCAATGACGCAACGTCCTCATAAACCCATTTGAGCATGTTGTCAAACGAGCCGGACGAGGAGCAGAGAGGGTTGCCCTCCGCATAATCCCAAGTCATGGGAATTGCTTGACGCCCGAACACGTTTCTCATTTTTTCGCCAGATGCATGCCATGAGCAAATAGACGAGTGGTAGTCCGTCAGCTTGTCAACGACGAACGCCAGATACACACCGACGGCTTCGCCATAGGCGCGGGCGCCGGTGCCGCCGTCTGCCAGGCCCACGCCGTCGTCGGCAAGACCGGCAGCGACGGCGTCCGCCTCCGCCTTCCTCTGGGCCTCGCCGACGAGTGCCGAGAACGTCGTCAGTGCCGTCAGCTGGCGATTTGTGAAGAGCTTCCAGAACTCGTCTAGGCCGTAGACGTTCGTGTTCAGATGCCCCGGGTAATAAGCGAGCTTGCCCTGGGGATAGTCATCGGGCATCGGAACATCGGCGGCAGCTATCTGCACCTCGTCCGGCGCGATGTAGATTCTGCCGCGTTGCCCTTCGGCGACGATAGCCATGAGCTTGGCGCCCATGCGTCCCTCGCGCGACTCTTCGCGTATATGGTCGAAAGCGATAGGTGCCCCGCAGTGCACGCAGGTCGCGCCGCGGCGGTTCACCGTGCCGTCCTGCGTCGCCTTACCAGGTGCGACCACAAAGCGCACCTCGCCGTCCTCGCGGACGGGCTCGACGTGCCACTCCTTGCCCTTCTTCTTGGAGAGGTCGAACGAGCGCACGAGGATCGCCTCGTTCCCGCAGGCGGGGTTGGGACACTTGACGGTGCGGGCCCACAGCCATGCGATGACGGTCGCCTCGCCGCCGCCCTGCTCAGCCGGCACCTTAACTTTGGGATACAGATGTCCGATGCGTTGGGCGGCCTCTTCCTTCATCCAAGTGCCGTAGTATTTGACGTCGGCTGCCAGGCCGTTGTTTCCTGTCCACGAATCGATGTTCGCGCGCGAGCGCGATTCCGGGTTCACGGCCGTCTTCTCAGCGAACAACGGCGGAATCTCAATCATTGCCTTATTGATGGTAACGGCCACCGGATTAAGGTCCTGCGCATATGCCTTAAGACCCAGACGCTGGGCTTCCAGCGGAATGGCGCCTCCGCCTGCAAAAGGATCCAGCAGGGGCGGCAAGTCGTCGCCCATCGACCTTTTAATCTCAGCCTTGGCGGCATTAAGCACGCGATCGTTATTGGAGTTTTCCCACACCACGAGCTCGCGCAGAATGCCGAACAGGCGCTCGCGCTCGGCAGCCTGCTCCTCCACGGTGGGGAACTCCTCGGGATGTGCCGACGGGTCGTCCACCAGCGACGACCAGATAACTGCACGCGCCGCGGCCAGCGGGCGACGGGCCCACCAGAGATGCAGCGTCGAGGGATGCCCATGGCGAATGGACTTCTCACGCGCAGACGCCGCGTTGATGTCGTCGAGCGGCAGAGCCACCTCGATGAGTTTCTTCTTTACTGCCATGTCTGCTCCCTCTCTAGTATCACGTCGCCTGCTTCCTTGAGGCGCGCGATGTCGTAGTTCGTGCTTGCCGCGGCATAATCCGGCGGACTTGTAAATGGATGTGCGATGTAAGAAGTTCGGGTCGTGTTTCCATCGACCTCGACCAGTGCGAGCACAAAGGCATCTGGCCTGTTGAGCGCACACATCACTTCGTTGTGCGAGACGGTGACCGTAGTGGCGCCCGCGGTGCGACCCTTGACCTCAATCATTCGCAACGCCGGCCCCTTGGCACGAAGCTCATCGGGCACCGCGGATTCGATGTCGTAGCCGCAGTTATCTGCGCTTCGATCCCGCGGCGTAAAACCCAGCTCCCGCTCAATAGCCATGACGGCACGCATGCCGGCAAGCTCTACCTCGCGCCTGCCTGCCGCACTGGATTCGGTGGTAGCATGTGAGTCGTGGAGCAGCATGCCAACTGGAATCACAAGCGCACCGCCCAGCACCCTCGGAGTCGCGGGAGTGATGGTCTTTTCGCGCTGCAGCTCCGCCAAGCGCATTTGTCTACGGTCGCGCAGATCGTCGGCGCGACGACGAGCATTCAGAGAGCTCAGGCGCGTCTTCTTGCCTTGCTTTTCTTTCTCCTCCAGCTCCCACGCGCGACCATCCCAATAATTGGCCTCTTCGGTAAGACGCGCGTCAACGGCTCGCTCGATCTTCTCGATCTGCGGAATACGACGATTGCGCACCTCTTTGAGGCTCACAGGGAGGATCTCGCGAATGGCGAAATCCATGGCAAGCGCATCAATGTCGCCGGTAAGCCACTCCTGCTCAGAAGCGATAGCGTGCGCGGCAGAGGCCTCGGACGGACGAGGACCGCGATAGTCCAAATAGGGCGCATAGCCCGCATCACGAGCTTTGCCCGAAGCGTCAACCTCAACGAACCTAAACTCTTTGGATACCGTACGCTTGGTGCCGTCGGCCAGCGTCGTGTCGTCCTGGACGGAGTTCTCGATATAGAGCAAGAGTCTCGGCTTGTCTCCAAAATCTCTATCGTCCACGAGCACACAGCCCCGCTTAAGCGCCGAACCCATTTGGCCAATCAGCACCTTCACCGTTGCATCCAAAAGCGGCTCACCGGGGCATACCAACTCCGCGGGAACGAGTCCAGGACCCTCTTTAGATTCTTTGTCAAAGCAAATACGCTCATAGGAGGCAAGCACGTGACCGCATTCGCCGCCCATGCTCATCGAGCGAACCGAGAACGGCACTTCGAGCACCTCGAACCTGCCAGACTCGCGAGATGCCACGCGTCCTCCCAAGCGCTTCATTGCCGCCATGAAAAATGCCTGGATAAAGTGCGGCTCGAGCTTGCGCGCCTCCATGCGTTCCATGTCCTCGCGAATAGCGCTTACGCCGCGAGCGTCCATGACGTCATCGGTAAGCGCATACTCTTTGAGAAGCCGTTTAATAGAGCTCGTATCGAGCGATGCATCGACTACCTGGTTGAGTCGCGCCCGCACCTCGGGGTCATCGCCATAGCGAATCGCATCGAGGAGCAAGTCACGGAGCGTCTTGCCTTCAAAGGTCACCCTGCCCAAGATGTCGAAAACCTTGCCGCCCAGCGCGGCACGTTCCACCTCGAGCTTGCTGAACAGGCGTTGGAATACTTCTCCCTCGCGCGTCTGCGTGGAGACAAGGTTCCACAGATGGCATACTTCGATCTGACCAATGCGGTGAATACGACCGAAGCGCTGCTCGAGTCGATTGGGATTCCACGGCAGATCGTAGTTGATCATAAGGTGCGCACGCTGTAGGTTAATGCCCTCGCCGGCGGCATCCGTGGCAACAAGGATGCGCGAGTTCGCATCCTGCTTGAACATTTCCTCGGCACGATGGCGCTCGTCGCGCGTCATACCGCCCTTAATGGTGAGCACGGCAGAACGGTCGCCCAGGAGGGAGCCAATCTTCCCTGCGAGGTAGTTCAGTGTGTCCTTGTGTTCGGTAAAGATGATGAGCTTCTCACGTCGACCGTCCATGCCAAACATATTGGAATCGTCTTGCAGCAGTCGCGAAAGCTCCTCCCACTTACGGTCCTCGCCACTAATGCGAACATCGTTTGCCTTGCGCTCGAGCGTGCGTAAAATCGCGATCTCGGCATCGAGCTCAGCCGCAGTCGCCGCCGCAGAAGCGGTGTCTACGACGTCATCTTCCATTTGCTCGTACTCTTCGGAGTCGTAATCGTCCTCATCAAAATCTCTGGAATCGATGCCCCATTTATCTGTATAGGCGACCTTGCCGCTCGCAACGCTTTTTGCCTCGGCGAGCTTGGACTCAAGCCGTATGCGGCGACGTCGAAGCGACTGATAGATGGCCTCGGGACTCGACGCAAGACGACGCTGCAAGATAGTCAAAGCAAAGCCGACGCTGTTCTTATGCTTGCCACCCAAGCGCTCCGCACGGTTAAACTCCTCGGTGACGTAATGAGTCACCGAGTCATAGAGCTCCTGCTCGGCAGGAGATAGGTCGTATTCGACTGTGTAGGCGCAGCGTTCGGGGAATAGCGGGCGCCCATCGAACTTGAGCAGCTCCTCTTTCACGAGGCGACGCATCACATCGGAAACATCGCAGTCAAGCGAAGAGGCGCGCTGAAGGCTCTGAGCCTGGCCGGCAGTGGAGCGCGCCGCAGGATTCTTAACGCGGTTGCCTCCCGCAAACCGGTCCTTGTCCACGAGCGCCATAAAGTAGCGGAAGTCAGCCGGCTTACCGTTGTGAGGCGTAGCGGTAAGGAGCAACAAGTTTTCGGTTGTGTCACCCAAGAGCTGACCGAGCTTATAGCGTTTGGTCGGTTTAAACTCGCCGCCAAAGTTTGTCGCGCTCATCTTGTGTGCCTCGTCGCACACCACAAGATCCCACGAAGTTGCCCTTAGCTTCTTTTGGATCTCGTCGTTGCGAGCCAGCTTATCTAGGCGGCCGATACAAAAATCGACCTCGTCGAAGGGATTCCCGGTAGCAGAAGACTCCAGCACATCGTTTGTAAGCAAGCGAAATTTGAGCCCAAACTTTTGCCATAGCTCGTCTTGCCACTGTTCCACAAGATTACCGGGAGCCACGATAAGGCAACGCCTAAGATCGCCGCGAGCAATCATTTCTTTTATTAGGAGGCCCGTCATGATGGTCTTGCCTGCACCGGGGTCGTCCGCCAGCACATAACGCAGCGGCAAGCGCGGCAGCATTTCCTTGTAGACGGCCGAAATCTGGTGCGGCAGCGGCTCGATAGACGACGTACGAATAGCCAGATAGGGATCGAACAGATGAGCCAAACCTATGCGATATGCCTCGGACACGAGTCGCAGGTCATCGGGGTCGGCATCGAACGCCCAGGCGCTGGACTTTTCGATGATGTATTTATCCTCGTCTGTATCGAAGAGAAGTTGGTCACCCAGTGCGCCCTGGTCCGTCTTGTAGGTTACGTTTAAGATGGAATCGCCATGCCATTCGACAGCCTTGATAGTCACGGGCGAATCCCCCGCGATACCGCGAACGCGCGTACCGGGCGTTATCTCTGCTAGCTTTGCCATCACGCGCCCCGCTTTACGAGAAGCGAAAATGCGTGTCGCAAGATAACGCTAGGATTGTCTATCGAAGGAAGACACTCGCTGGCGAGCACCCCCCCCCCGAAGAGTTTTCGTCTGAATGGCCACGAAAAATCTCCTGGGTTTTATTGATACCGGGGTGAACGATAAATCACCCTTGTTACAGCTTTATCTATTGTCTTTCAATCAGCTTGCCGTGTCATGGGGTTTTCTGCAAAAGGAATCGTTTTTACCTCGCGCGGTTTGTTGCTCAACAATGCTGCGAATAGCGTGAATGCCTTGTGATTTGCCTCCATGCCGTTCGCGCATGTGAACACGCTTGCCCGCATAAAGTAACGCCCATAAATAGAAACTGAGCCCCGTTGACTTGAATCATCGGACATCCCGGGCACATCGGAATATGGTCTATCCGCATACGGTTGATTTACCAAATGAATTATGACTACGAAAACCGATGTCGCCGCTCTACCTCCCCTCCGCCTTCAGCTTCAGAAGCAAGTCGCCCAGCTCGGGGCACTTCTTGGAAAGGCGCGTCTGAGCTCGCTCGCCCATCCCCCACCGCTGGCGGATCTCCTGGGCGCGCGGGCTCACGCGGTAGTTCCCGTCCATCGCCTGCTTGAGCAGCTTGGCGGTCACGCGCGCATCGGCAAGGGCGCTGTGGGCGTGGCCCGTCGACTCGTCAAACTCGATGCCAAACCACGTTGCCGCGTCGCCCAACGAAACGCGCCCGTGGCTGCCCACGTCCATGATCGAGGTGTAAAACGCCTGCAGGTCGGCCCAATCCGTAGGAAATGCGGAAAGGTCGATATGCTTTGCCTGACACTCGGTCAAAAGCTGTCGACGATCCGTCCTACTCCAGCAAACTATCTGGGCGGAATAGCGACCAATCCAATCGCTGAGCCTTTTGATCACCATGTAGAGCGGATCGGCCATCGCGGTGTCCACGGCCGATATCCCCGCAAGCTCGCGTACGGGAAACGCAACGCCTTCGGTAAATTCCGTCTGCACAAACTGCGAGAACTCGCCCATAACGTTGCCGTGGTAATCGAGCTTGACAGCGCCGACCTCGATAATCTCGTTGCGCAGTCCACGGCGCTGGCGCTGCCTTGGCACCGGCGCAAACTCAAAGTCCAGCACAATCTGGCGCGCAAAGTTCGTCGTATCGATAGCCGAGATACCCGGCGTCTTTTCAGCTGACACGGTTAGGGCCTTTCTCCGTTGCCTGCCGCTTACTACATAGGCGGCTACATTGCCGTAAGAATAGGCGCTCGTGCGGACACAAACACAGGACGGGCCCTCACATCTCGGCAAACGAGATCAGCTTGACGTCTCCCCTACTCTCCGCGGCATCCCGACATCCCTGCGTAAAGCCGCTTTTTGAGAAAAGTGCATAGCTTTTTCGTTGCCGTCTAAAGAGCTCGCTTCGGTGCACGAGCTTTTGCAGCACGTCTTCATCCGTCGGTTCATTGCGCCATTTGCACTCCGCAAACAGCGCGGCGCCCTCGCCATCGTCAACAATCAAGTCGATTTCTTCCTGCGTATGTGTGCGATTATCCGTCCCCCACCAGCGCCCAACGCTTGCCGGAACCACATCGAGCCGGCCCGCCCGCGCAAGTTCGTACACGTATTGTCTGCATATCAGCTCAAAGACCGTACCCATGTAATCCGATATGTGCGGCTCAATGCGCTTATACGCCATCTCGGCCATATCGTTTTGAATCAGCCCGATGTTCTGCGGAACAAACTTGTACCAGAACCTAAACATCTGGTCGCTCAGCAGATACACGGCTCGCTTATTGCTCGTCTCGTTTAGGGGCAGCTCGCGCTCGACAATTCCAAGTGACGCCAGCTTATCCACATAGCTCTTTACGTTGCTCGCAGGGATTCCCGTAGAGCTCGCAATCTCCGAGATCTTCGAGCGCCCCTGAGCAATTGCCTGCACGATCGCATCATATTGCTCGGGATTGCGGCACTCTTGCAATAGCAGGTTACTCGGCTCCTCAAAGAGATAGCCCGTAGGAGTAAGAAATAGACGTTTGATGTTGTCCTTGAGCGGTGCGACAGGATCAACTTTCTCGATATATGCAGGAATGCCGCCCGTCATGCCATAGCAAACTGCAGCGTCTTCGCGACTCATGCTCTGCCACAGGCCGAGGGTCGTCGTAAAATCGAGCGGCATGATCTTAAACTGGGCCGTGTGCCTACCGTATAGTGGGCTTTCGTAGCCCAACACCTGTTCCTCCATAAACGAAAGAGACGAGCCGCATAGAATCAGCATGAGCTTGGTCTCTTTGTACAAGTGATCAATCTTGTCTTGCAGCAACGAGCTGATCTCGGGATTCGATTGGGCGAGATAGGGATACTCGTCAATCACGACAATCAAACGTTCCGTGCGAGCCATGGTGGCCAACGCATCGAACGCCTCGTCAAAACTACGAAACGACACGCCTGCAGTACCAACCGAGCCTGCAAGTATCGCCTGGCTAAAGCCGTGCAGGTTTGCCTCTGCATTGGTGCGACGAGCTTGAAAGTAAATAGCCTTCTTGCCTTGGATGAACTCTGTGATAAGGCGCGTTTTGCCCACACGACGGCGGCCGTAAATCACGGGCATCTCAAAGAAGCCCGTGCCATACAGTCGATTGAGCTCGGACATTTCCGCTGTTCTTCCGATAAACATAGGGCCATCCTTCCTTTACGTTATAGCTAGCTATATTATACCTTCCTATAATATAGCTAGCTATAACGTAATTCGACAAGCGGCGCACGCAAAAGGGGCGGTACACCACCGCACGTGGACCGTTCCGGAAAATGTATCCCGTTCTGGAGCCAAAAACTGGGCCGTAGTTTCCGCAGATACAAGGCGACAGTCCGCCGCCTTTATCGCATGCCTTCAAATATGCGATCCAGAAACACAAAACAGCAGATAGAATGCTCTTTTTCAAAAAGTACACGTCCCGAAACTTACCAAGACTTCATATCCAGTTACCGTTCACGGTCGCCAATTACCGCCCACCGATTCAAACAAGAAATATGTCGCCAAAAGCAGGTCATCTACCTGCATGGTTAGATTTTGGTCAGCTTTTGGTCAGTTGAGCGGCAAGTTCCGGCTGATACGTTTTTGCAACCCCAAAAAGGAGGCGGTAGCCCATGGCGCATTGCAACGACCAAATCATCGACCAGCTGTTGAGCCAAGCCGAGCAGGAGGGACGATGCCTTATTCCCCCAAGTGCGGCGATCCGCAAAGCGCTCCTTCGGCGCATCGGCGACATGGTTGTCTCCCCCATGCCGGGACTGTTCGCGCACAAAACGCACTGGGATGAACTCAACCGGGCGCAGCGTCATTGCGAGATTATCCGCGCCCTTGCGATCATCCATCCCGATTGGACGTTCTGCTCGTTTTCGGCAGCTTGCCTGCTGGGGCTCGAGATCTCGTGGCGACACCTGAACGTCGTGCATGTTTGCAGCTCGACAAAGCCGTCGGCTCGTCCGGGCGCACATATTCAGCGACACCAAATTGAGCCGGCCGGAGCAATACGCAGAGCCGGCATATCGGTAACGCCGCCCATCCAAACGGCCACAGATTGCCTGCTGCAAACTGGTTTTGCCGACGGCATGCCCATTGCCGATTCGGCGATCTCAAAGCTCGGCCTTGCGCCGGAACAGCTGACGGAGGCCGTTGAGCAACGAGCGACTGCCCGCAATGGTCGCGCGATTCGCACCGCCCTCACAACGCTTCGATATGCCGACGCCCGCGCCGAGAGCGGCGGGGAATCGGTCGCCCGAGCCATCATGATCGAGACGGGCTTTGCGCCCGACTGGCTTCAATACGAGCTGACGGACCCCTTCGATTCGGCCAAGCCCATACGAACGGACTTTGCCTGGGAGCGCCAGGCGCGGGAACTCACGCTGGGCGAGCTCGACGGGCTCATCAAATATACCGACCAGACCATACTGGCCGGACGCACCGCCGCCGAGGCGCTCGTTGCCGAACGACAGCGCGAGGCGCACCTATCACTCTACGGTCATCCTCTGTTGCGCTTTACCATGAACGAGGTCCGCTCGGCAGGAATGCTCGCCAAAAAGCTGCAGACGGCAGGCATCCGGCAGACCGCGCTGCCGACATGGCTCAACGATATTGAACTGTAGGGGCTGCTGAGCCACGCATTGCCGGATCGCATCCCCCTATCTGGGCCGCGTTTTCCCAACGGCCACGCCAACGGAAAGCGCGTCCCAGCCTGAACGCTCAAAACGGGATGCACTTTCCGGATGGCGGGCCTAGCGGAAAGCGTGTCCCGAAATCCCGCCTCAGAACGGGACAGACTTTCCGAATGAAGCACTCAGCGGAAACGGCATCCCGGAATAGACGCTCAAACTGGGACGCAATTTCCGCTGAGGTTCCATCCGGAAACTGTGTCCCACTCCGAGCGTCAATTCTGGGATGAACTTTCCGCCAGAGGGTTCAGCCGGAAACGTCATCCCACTCTGAAGCGAAATTCTGGGACGCAGTTTCCGGTTGAGGGCTGTTCCGGAAAGTGCGTCCCATTCCAGGCGCGGATTCCGGGATGCACTTTCCGTTTGAAGCTCCAACCGGAAAGTGCATCCCACTCTGGAGCCAAATTCCGGGACACGCTTTCCGCCGAGGGCTCCAAAGGGAAAGCGCATCCCATTCTGAGCGCCAAATTCGGGACGCAGTTTCCGTATGCGGAGGCGCTCCAAACAAAAGGCCCCGGCTCGCGATGGAGCCGAGGCCAAAGGCACAGCATATGCAGTTGGTGTTGAGCGCGAACAGCTCGTCAACAATGGCCGTCCACGCTCTACCCTACCCGCGGTGACGGGCGCGGCTGTACGGCGTATCCACCATGGGCAGATCTGGACGCAGCTTGCCGTCAAACGCGCGATAGGCGTTCTGCACGGCGGGGGCCGTGGGGATCGTTGCGATCTCGCCGATGCCCTTGCCGCCGTATGCCACGGGCAGCAGCTCGTCCTTCTCCACGTAGATGGCGTGGATATCCGGAATCTCGGGCGCACGGAACAGTCCGAGCGTACCGTACCTTGCCTGGGGTACGCAGTCCTTGAGCGGCCAGTCCTCGGTAAGCGCATAGCCCATCCCCATGAGCACGCCGCCTTCGATCTGACCCTGGATGGAGATGGGGTTGACCACCTTGCCGGAATCGTGCGCAGCATAGACCTCGCTCACGCGGCCGTCATCATCCAGAATGACCACATGCGTGGCAAAACCGTAGCAGATGTGGCTCTTGGGATTGGGAACGTCGGCACCCAGTTTGTCGGTCGGCTCCAGGTACACGTAGCCAAACTCGCGGCCCTCGAGCGCCTTGATGGCAGCCGCGGGATCCTGAGGATGCATACCCTGGCCGGCAACGAGTTCCTGTGCGCGCAGCTGATAGGCGCGACCGTCGTCGTACTCGATCTTGACGCCATCACCATGCGCACTCACAGGAGCCTCGGGTGCGGACTTGCCGGCCTCGATGTCAAGCATGGCATCGCGCAGCAGGAAGGCGGCGCCGCGCACGGCCTCGCCGGTCACGACCGTCTGACGCGAGCCAGACGTGGTGCCGGAGTCGGGTGCGTTCTCGGTGGAGCACTCGCCATTGGCAATGCAGCTCAGCGGCAGACCGCAGGCCTCGGCAACGTCCTGCAAAAAGACGGTGTTGCAGCCCTGGCCGATGTCGGACGTGGCGGCGTAGACCACGGCGCGGCCATCCTCGACGCGAATCTTGCAGCGGCCGGCGTCGGGCAGGCCCACGCCCACACCGGCGTTCTTCATGGCGCAGGCGATACCGGCGTGTCCGGGATGCGCGTAGTAGGCATCCTTGACCTCGAGCAGCGTCTCCTTAAGCGCCGTGGAGCAATCGGCAATCTGGCCGTTGGGCAAAACCTCGCCCGGCTCGATAGCGTTACGGTAGCGGATCTCCCACGGATCCAGGCCGACCTTCTCGGCCAGCAGGTCGATCAGGCTCTCGAGCGCAAACTCGGACTGGCACACGCCAAAGCCGCGGTACGCACCGGCGGGCGGGTTATTGGTGTAGTAGCCAAAGCCGCGAATGTCGGTGTTCTGGTACTTGTAGGGGCCGACGGCATGCGTGCAGGCGCGCTCGAGCACCGGGCCGCACAGCGAAGCGTAGGCGCCGGTATCAAAGTTGATCTCGCAATCCAGGCCGGTAAAGTTGCCCTCGGCGTCGCAACCCAGCGTAAAGGTGCCGTCCATGGCATGGCGCTTGGGATGGAACGCAAGCGACTCGGCACGCGTGAGCTTGCACTTCACAGGACGTTGGAACTTATATGCAGCGAGCGCAGCCAGGTGCTGGATGGACACGTCCTCCTTGCCGCCAAAGCCGCCACCCACGAGCATAGTCTCTACAACCACGCGCTCGGGCTCGCTATCCCAGCCAAACATGTGGGCGCACTCTTTTCGCGTGTCGTAGGCGCCCTGGTCGGTCGACTGCACCTTGACGCCGTTCTTGTACGGGAAGGCCACGGCGCACTCGGGCTCCAAGAAGGCATGCTCGGTAAAGGGCGTGGTAAAGCGCTGTGTCACGGTAAACGCGCTCTCCGCCAGCGCCTTGGCGGCGTCACCGCGAGTCACGTGACGGCTCTGGCACACGTTGTCCTTGAGCTCCACCGTGTTGCCAAAGGCAAAGAAACTGTCATGCAGACGCGGGGCGTCGACGGCCTTGGCCTCGGCGATGTTGCGCACGGGCTCCAGCGGCTCGTAATCAATCTTTACGAGCTTCTTGGCCTTCTCGAGCGTCGCCTCGTCCTCAGCTACCACCAGCACGATGGCGTCACCCACGCAGCGGGTGATGTCGCCCTGGGCGATCATGACGTCCCAGTCCTGGATAAGGTGGCCGACCTGGTTGACCGGCACGTCCTCGGCGCGCAGGATGCCCACCACGCCGGGCAGGGCCTCGGCCTTGGAGGTATCGATGGAGAGCACACGGGCGCGCGGATACTTGGAGCGCACGGCGCTGGCATAGGTCAGGCCCGGCTGGTCGATCTCGTCGATGTCGTCGGGGTACTTGCCCTCGCCGAGCACCTTCTTGCGCACGTCGATACGGAAGGCGCGCTTGCCCACGCCGTAGTCGTCGCCGCGCTCCAGGTCCTCGTCGATCTGCTTTTCGCCGCGGAGCACCGCTGCGGCCAGCGAGATGCCCTCGATAATCTTTTTGTAGCCGGTGCAACGGCAGACGTTGCCGCGGATGGCGTACTTGATCTGCTCCTCGGTAGGCTCGGGATCTTCTGCGATCAGCGCTGCACCCGCCATGACCATGCCGGGGATGCAAAAGCCGCACTGCACGGCGCCCACGGCGCCAAAGGCGTACACAAAGGCCTCGCGCACGTCCTCGGGCAGGCCCTCGACGGTCACGATGTTGCGGCCGGCGGCAAGCGCGGTGGTCAGCACGCAGGCCTTGACGGCCGCACCGTCCACATGGATGGTGCAGGTACCGCAGGCGCCCTCGGAGCAGCCATCCTTGGCGGAGTGAATGTGCAGGTCGTCGCGCAGGTAGCGGAGCAGCGGCTTGTTCTGAGTCGTCGTGCGCTCGACGCCGTTAACGGTAAAAGTGAATTCCTGTGCCATGGTGATTCCCTTCTACACGCCGGCGGCGATGCCGGTGCGGTCGTGAATGGCGCCATGCGGGCACACGACGGCGCACATACCACACGACAGGCAGTCGGCGCCGTCGATGTGGGCGCAGTTGTCCTCAATGCGGATAGCGCCGGCAGGGCACTTTTTGGCGCACATACCGCAACCGATGCAGCTCGTGTCGCAGATCTTGCGCGCAATGGCGCCCTTATCGGTGTTGTTGCAGCGCACCAGGATGTTCTGGTAGCCGGGAACGAAGGCAATCACGCGCTGCGGGCACGCCATGCCGCACAGGCCGCAGCCCGTGCACTTGGAGCGATCCACACGGGCGATGCCATCGACCAGCGCAATGGCGCCGTGGGGGCAGGCCGTGACGCAAGCGCCACAGCCAATGCAGCCTTCGCTGCAGCGGGCGTCGCCGCCTGCGGAGGCGCAACCGCTTCCGCAGGCGGCGTAGGCCACGTTATGTTGAATGGATTTGGCCATAAGAGACTCGCCTATTTCTTAAGAAGGTACGAATAGTTGTCGCGCACAGCCCTGATGGTCAGGCGTACGGCCTCGGGAAGACCGGTGTTGACGGCATCGACCGAGACGGTGCGGACCGTGCCGGCGACGCGAACCTTAAAGTGGTCCTCGTCCACGGCCAGGAAGCCCTCGTTCTCGGAGTTCTCCATGTCCTCCTCGCTCCAGAACAGGGTGAGCTTGTCCTTGTAGGGACGACCCTCCTGGTATGGACAGAACACGGCGCAGTTGCCGCACTCGTTGCACATGCCGTCGACGTGGACGACCTGATGCTTGGCCAGGCCCGGCACCTTAATTGCCACGTTGGCGCGGTTGGGGCACACGTCGCAGCAGACCTCGCACACCGAGCCGCAGCCCAGGCAGCGGGTCTTGGTGCAGTTGCGCTTGTCGCGGCACAGCGACCCCTTGCGCTCGTAGCAAGTGTCCTCGCGACCGGCCTGCTCGTTGCAGTCGGCGTACTTGTTAAAGTCCACACCGGCGATGGCACGGGCGACCTCGGCGGCATCCTCCTGCGCCTCAACCACGGCGCGCTCGGCGGCGCTGAGGGCATTCTTGGCCGCATCCTCCCGGTATTCGCGCACTTTAAGCAATGGAGCCAGCGGATACTTTTCCACGCTC
>ENA-ORTD01000827-ORTD01000827.1-human-gut-metagenome-genome-assembly--contig:-NODE-827-length-25340-cov-3.912834_pt1 | contig 25340 bp, 20 predicted proteins | sample MGYA00241907_ERZ509178 | MGnify/ENA primary metagenome ERZ509178 (study PRJEB26280, sample SAMEA2338793) | human gut metagenome | biome: human gut; feature: human-associated habitat; material: faeces...
CGGCAGCCTCATCGGCATCGGCCGTCGCGTGGTTCGCAGCCCAACGCAGGTTCTCGACCGTACCGGCGATACGTGTGAGCGAATTCTCGGCGCCCTCCAGGCGCTCCCAGGAGAAGTCGAGCGGTGAGCGATAGCTCGTCTGCAGCATCAGCAGGCGCAGGGCCGCGGCAGAGTGCTGCTCGAGCACCTCGGCCAGCGTAAAGAAGTTACCGAGCGACTTGGACATCTTCTCGCCGTCTACCAGCAGCATGCCCGTGTGCATCCAGGTGTTGGAGAAACCCTGGTGCCAGGCGCAGGTGGCCTGGGCGCACTCGTTCTCGTGATGCGGGAAGGCCAAGTCGGAGCCGCCGCCGTGAATGTCGATCGGAGTGCCCAGATAGCGGTGCACCATGGCGGCGCACTCGGTGTGCCAACCGGGACGGCCCTCGCCCCAGGGGCTCGGCCAGCTGGGCTCGCCGGGCTTGGCGGCCTTCCACAGGGCAAAGTCGAGCGGGTCGTTCTTGTCCTCGTTCTCCTCGATGCGCGCACCCACCATGAGGTCGTCGATGTTGCGGCCCGAGACCTGGCCGTAGTTGGGATCGCTGCGCACGGCAAAGTACACATCGCCGTTATCGGCCGCGTAAGCGTGGCCCTGCTCGATAAGCGTCTTGATCATGGCGATCATGGGACCAATCTCTTTGGTGGCGCGGGGACGCACATCGGGATCGAGCACGTTGGCAGCGCGCATGACGCCGATGAACTTGTCGGAGAACTCCGTCGCAACCTCGGCAGCCGTACGGCCTTGCTCGTTGGCGCGCTTGATGATCTTGTCATCGACATCGGTGAGGTTCTGGGCAAACGTGACCTCGTAGCCGCTCGCGATGAGCCAGCGACGAATCACGTCAAAGCTGATGAACGTGCGGGCATTGCCGATGTGGATGTTGTCGTAGACCGTGGGGCCGCACACGTACATGCGGACCTTGCCGGACTCGATGGGCTGAAACTCTTCCTTTTTATGGGTAGCGCTGTTATAGATACGCATTCGTTACTCCTTAACGGTTTTCTGTAGCAGGCAGACGGCCCAGGCGCCGATTCCCTCGCCCTGGCCTTCCCAACCGAGCTTTTCGGTCGTAGTGGCGGCGACGCCCACGTTTTCGACGTCAACGCCCAGGGCATGGGCAAGGTTGGCGCGCATGGCATCGCGGTGCGGGGTGATCTTGGGTTGCTGACAGGCAATGGTGCAATCGGCATCGACAAACTCGAAGCCCAGCTCGCGCGCATAGCCCATCACGCGAGCGAGCAGCACCATCGAATCAGCACCCTCATAGGCGGGGTCGGTATCGGGGAATAGCTTGCCGATGTCTCCCCCGCGGCAGGCGCCCAGAATGGCGTCGGCCAAGGCGTGCGCGAGCACATCGGCATCCGAGTGGCCCAGCAGACCGCGCTCGTAGGGAATATCGACACCGCCGATGATACATCGACGCCCCTCCACCAGACGGTGAACGTCGTAGCCATGGCCAATGCGCAGGTTACTGAACATGGGGAAGGTCCTCTCCCTCGGCCATGCGGCCGAGCAGAATCGCGGTTACGGGACGCAGGTCCTCGGGCACCGTCACCTTAAGGTTATCGCGCGGGCTCTGGACGCAGCGGACGCGTCCTCCCATGCGCTCGACCAGTGACGAATCGTCCGTACCGATAAAGCCCTCGGCAATCGCCGCGGCATGGGCGCGCTTCATGGCGTCGACACTAAAGATCTGCGGCGTCTGCGCGGCCCAGTACAGCTCACGCGGCGGCGTCTCGACGATGTTGTCGCCATCGACGATCTTGAGCGTGTCGATGGCAGGCTGGCCGCACACGACACCATCGAGGGCACGGTCGCTCACGAGCACGTCGATAGCGTGGTCGATGGCCTCGGTCGTAATGAGCGGACGAGCGCCATCGTGAATGGCAACGTATTCAAAGCCCGCCGGAGCCGCATGCACGCCGGCACGGGTGGAATCCTGACGGGTATCGCCGGCATCGGCAAAGCTGATGGGCGTGTCATAGTCAAACGGGTCGATGGCCAGGCGGCGCATCTCGGCACGGCGCTCGGCAGGACAAACCACGACGATGTGGCCGACCTTATCGCTACGATCGAACGCGCGGATTGACCAGCTCATGAGCGGAGGGCCCGCCACGTTAACGAGCTGCTTGCCGCCGGGATTTCCAAAGCGCTGGCCGCTGCCACCGGCAACGACCACGGCGCATACGGGCGCCATTATGCGTTCCCCTGTTTGGTGCCCTTCATGCGGTACAGCGAGTCCGCAAGAATGGCAGGGTTGTTGACGCCAAAGTCGCCCAGGCGCTCCGGATCCTCGCTGATGTCGTCCATGAGCTCCTGCAACGAGCCGTATTCGTCGACGATCTTCTCGGCCACGCCGTCGCGCACGACGGACACGCGCGAAAGCGTGCGCAGGCCCAGCGGCGTCATGACGGAGTCCTCGTCCAAGTCGTCATAGCCCAGAACTGCCGCCACGTGCTGCGGGTCGGACAGGTCCTTAGGCGTCATACGGGCAAGCTCAGCGCGAATCTTCTCGGCGTTGGCCTCAGAGGAATCGCTTGCGTAGTCGCGGATCATCAAGTCGTATTCGGTATCCATGCTGGAGCCCGCGAGCTGCTCGAGCTGCATCTGCACGAGCTTGCCCTGGTTACCCAGCTTGACGATGCAATCCTTAAGCTCGGTCTTTGCCTGCTGCATGATCTCAAAGCTCGAGAAAATACCGGTGATGTCGGCGAGCGTGACGTAGTCGTCGAGCTCAAGGGCCGTCAGGCGCAGCAGGGAGCGATCGAGCGACTGACGGGTAGTCTGGAGCGTGGCGACGAGCTGGTTGACCGAGCTCATGATGGTGGTGACGGGCTGGATCTCGTAGCTCTTGCCGTGGACGTACACGTTGACGACGGCACGACGAGCCGAAACCGAGATCACGATGGCGTCGGTGAGCACCGACATGCGAGCGGCAGTACGGTGACGCATGCCCGTCTCACTCGTGGCGAGCGAGGGATCGGGATTGAGGTGGAAGTTGGCACGCAGGATCTGGGTGAGGTCGCCATCGATAACGATGGCACCGTCCATCTTGGAGAGCTCGAACAGGCGGTTCGAGGTAAACGAAATGTTGAGCGGGAAGCCGTCGTTACCGGCGGCGAGCACGTTTTCGGTGTCGCCGACGCAGATAAGGGCGCCCAGGTGACCGGCAATGATCATGTCGAGGGCGGTGCGGATCGGCTGACCGGGGGCAGTCAGGCGGATGGCCTGTTCCATACGCTTTTGCAGCTCGTTCTTATCCAAGGCATCGCTCCCATCGTATACGCTCCATAAACGTCAATAAGTTTCTCACGGTTTGCCCCTGTGACGCCCGCAAAATCCGATGCTTACAGAATGAGCGAACACAGCTGAGAGCCCCAATCCAAATGAGCTGCTTATGTGGTAGCATCGGGATTCGCATAAATGAGGGAGTAGTCGCGTGATCGGGTTCGCCTCCGGTGGCGCGGCAAGTCAACACACTGGCCGATGCGGCCTGGCTTGCCTTAATGAACGAGACTCGTGGCTGTGCGCGCAACGCGTACGCCACGAGTCTTTTTTGTTACTCCCCCAAGAGGTACACGCGGGCCCGCCCGCAGAGAGGGAGCCAGACTATGGGGCTCGCAGAGCTCGTGTTGCTCGCCGTTGGCCTTTCGATGGACGCCTTTGCCGTATCCATCTGCAAGGGCCTTGGCATGAAGAAGATCAACCTTAAGGTCGCCGTAGTGCTCGGCCTGTTCTTTGGCGGCTTCCAGGCAGGCATGCCCGTGATCGGATGGGCGCTTGGCAGTCAATTCATGAGCATCATCGGCCCCATCGACCACTGGATCGCCTTTATCCTGCTCGCCTTCATCGGCGGCAAAATGCTGTGGGAGGCCTTTACCGAGGACGAGGATGAAGGCGACGGCAAGGATGCCGAGAAGATTGAACTGGGCGAGTACCTGATCCTCGCCATCGCCACCTCAATCGACGCCCTGGCCGTGGGTATCTCGTTCGCCGCGCTCTCGGTTGACATCGTGCCCGCTGTATCGCTTATCGGCGTCACAACGTTTATCTTCTCCGTCGCCGGCGTAGCGATCGGCCACACCTTTGGCGCGCGCTACGAAAAACCCGCCACCATCGTGGGTGGCGTCGTGCTCATCCTTATCGGCCTCAAGATCCTGCTGGAACACTTGGGTTTTTTGGTGTTGTAAAACACCCTTCAAAACTAAACGTCCGTATGAGGCCTCATGCAGAGTTTTGCATGAGCCTTTTCATGCAGACTTTTGCATGTCATACTAGGATGCAAAAGTCTGCACGTTAGGAGATTGCCATGGATACCCTTCCCATCACCACGCCGCGCCAAGCCGGCATCTACGTGCGTCAGGTGCGCGAGGCGCAGGGGATCACCCGTGCTGCCCTCGCTAAAAAAGCCGGTGTTTCGGAACGCCTGCTCGCATCGCTCGAGCTGGGAGATGCCACGGGCATTCGGCTCGACAAGCTGCTGGCAGTTTTCGGTGCTCTTGGACTGGCGCTCGCCGCTCAAGGGGATATAGGCGAAACGAAAAATGAGCAACCAGTCGACGCCCCGCATGCTGATCAACCTTGCAGCACCTCCAGACGCCATCACGCCCAACGTCTTCATCATCGCAACCGTCGCAGCACAACCATTCCGGCTCTTGCAGATGCCCCCTTTACATCCGCACTCTACGACGAGGCCTTCGCCGATTTCGCCATGTCCAATCTCGGAGTCTCGATTGCCACAAACGCATCTAGCCAAACCATGCCCGAAGGGAAATAGCCAATGGCCAGAACATCACTTCGGACCATTATTTGCGGCGTGCCTGCTGGAACGCTCACGCAAGATGAGAACGGTCTTATCAGCTTTACCTACGATCATGACTATGACGGGCCAGCCCTATCGACCAACATACCCGTATCGAATCGCACATACGGACAACAGGTCATGAATCCGTACCTGTTTGGCCTTCTACCCGACAGCGAGGACCAACGAAAAGCGATTGCCGCCGAATTCGACGTTAGGCCCAACAATCCCGTTGCGTTGCTCAGCCATATCGGACTCGACTGTCCGGGCGGCGTGCAGTTTTGTGCCGAAGAAGATACCGACGCCGTCCTGCATCGCGCTGGCGAATACCGCCCTATAGACAACCACGAAATTGCTCTTCGTCTCAAGTCGATCAGAGATGACCGCGATGCATCGTGGATGGGTCTAGATGAAAGTTGGTCACTTGGAGGCAACCAGGGCAAGTTCGCGCTCGCGTTCATAAACGGCCGCTGGTGCGAATGCATGGGCTCCTCGCCCACGACGCATATTTTCAAAAATGGCGTTATCGGAATTAAACTCGAGGCTCTCAATGAGTTTGTCTGCATGAAAAGCGCCCAGCGCGTCGGCATCGCAACGGCAAACGTCGAATATCGTATGTTTGAGGACGAACCTGCCCTCATTGTTGAGCGCTATGACCGCGTGAAAGTCAAAGACGGAACGATCAGGCGCCTACATCAAGAAGACCTCTGTCAGGCACTTGGGGTGATGCCCGCCCAAAAGTACACGGCGGACGGCGGCCCGACCGCACGCGATATTCAGGAACTCCTCGTCAATACGAGCCATCATCAACTTAACCTGTATCTGTTTACGCAGATACTTTTCTTTAACGCCATCATCGGCGCACCGGACGCGCATGCGAAGAACTATTCCCTGCTTCTTGGAAACGGCGGCACAGCTATGATGGCCCGTATGTATGACGTTGCATCTGGGCTGGCATACGAACGTATGCGGCGAAAAGCGCGCCTCGCCATGAGCGTTGGCGGCGAAAACCGTGTGGGACGCATCGGTCCAGGCGCTATCCGCCGATACCACGGTATGGGCGACCCCGCGCTGGAGGCGGCACTCACCGATGCCGGGCTATCCGAGAAGTTTTGCTTTGCGACCATGATGGACCTCGCCTACGAGGTACCCATTTGCATGGAAGAGGTCATGGACGAATACGCCGACCTGCCCGGCATGGCGGACCTACGCGAGCATATGCTCGGCCCCGTCCGCGAAAACTGCAAGCGCACCCTCGACCTCATCAAGGCGGATATGGGCTAGACGTTCGCAATTTCCCATTTCTTAAAAGAAAGGAGGGGCACCCGTCGCAAAAGCTCGGATGTCCCCTCTCGTAATGTCATTTGCAATCCGCTAGCACGTGGCTCGGACTGCTGCTAGCGCAACCTTTACGCAGCGAGGCGCTTGAGGACGTCGATGAGCAGCTCGTAGAAGCGCTCGGCAGAGGCGAGCTCCATGCTCTCGTCCGGGGTGTGGACATCGGAGAGCGTCGGGCCCACGGCGATGGCGTCCAGGCCGTGCAGGGCCTCGGCAAACAGGCCGCACTCAAGGCCGGCGTGAATGGACTCGATGCGCAGCTCGGAGCCAAAGAGCTCGCGATAGCTCTCGACGAAGACGTCGCGGACCGGCGAATGCTCGGCATAGCTCCAGCCGGGATATTCAAACTCAAACTTGGCGTCGAAGCCCAGGACATCGGCCAGCGTCTGCAGGCGGTCCTTGAACTCGTTCTGCAGCGAGGTGATCGAGGAGCGCGGGGACAGCATGATCTTGACCTCGTCGTCAGAAGTGGCAACCACACCGATGTTGGAGGAAACCTCGACGGAGCCGTCGGTGGCGACGTTGCGGCGAATCACGCCGTTAGGGGCAAGACGCAGGGCGCGGATGAGGGCAAGCGCGGACTTCTGGTCCATGGCCTCGACCTCGGCGTCGTCGGCAATCTCGACAGTGCAGGTAAAGCCGGGGTCGAAGACCTCGAGCTCGGCAGTGACGTCGGCGATGATGCCCTTTGCGATCTGGGCCGCGGCCTCGGCGGCAGCGTGGTCGGCGTAGACCAGAACAGCTTTGCACTCACGGTTGATGGCGTTGTCCTTGGTGCCGCCGTTAAAGCTAACGATGGCGGGCTCGCCGGCGACCATCAGGCGGTCGATGATGCGGGCCATGATGAGGTTGCCGTTGCCGCGCTCCAGGTGGATATCGCTGCCGGAGTGACCGCCCAGCAGGCCGGAGATGTCGAGCGTGAGGGTACTACCGGTCTTATGCTCGCGCGCGATCGGGCAGGTGTAGGTAACGACGACGCCGCCGGCGCAGCTGACGGTGGCAACGCCCTCTTCCTCGGAGTCAAGGTTAATCATGGTGCGGGCGCTAATCTGGGACTTGTCGAGCGTCTCGGCGCCGACCAGGCCAGTCTCCTCGTCGGTGGTGAACACGCACTCGAGGGCGGGGTGAACGATCGAATCGTCATTGAGAACAGTGAGCATCAGAGCGACGGCAATGCCGTTGTCGGCGCCCAGGGTGGTGCCGTTAGCGGTGAGGACGCCGTCCTTGACGACCAAGTCGATAACATCGGTCGTAAAGTCGTGCTCAACGGAGCCCAACTTGTCGCACACCATATCGATGTGGCCCTGCAGCATCACGGTCGGGGCATTCTCGGCACCGGCAGATGCGGGCTTGCGAATGATGACGTTGTAGACCTCGTCCTGGTACACATCGAGGCCGCGCTCCTTGGCAAACGCGACCAGGAAATCGCTGATGCCCTTCTCGTTGCCAGACCCACGGGGAATCGCGCTGACCTCCTCAAAGAAATGGAACAGCTGGGCGGGCTCGTAGCCGGTAATCTTGTAGTCCATGGTGCCTCCTTGGCGCAACTGGTTAGACAGTAAGACATGCGCCTTGTATATTCCCAGACTTTGCGTGCATAAACCAGTCGAAAACGCCGAGCGCCCTCGCATCATCGGCTAACGGTGGACCGTATAGCGTAACGGTCACAGCTTCCGCAGCTCTACAAATCGAGGCGCCCTTTCCGGAGCGCCTCGATTGCGCGCATCAAATTGTCGCCACGCCCTACAGCGCGCCGGAACCGGCTTGCATCATGCCGCCGGGACCCGAGGTCACGCCGCCGCTCACGGGCGCGGCGTTGCCGGTGTGCGGTGCCGCCGGGGCGGTATCGCCGCCGAGCGTGGCCGCCGGACGCGGTGCCGGGATCTCGCCCGTGCCGTGGCTAAAGACAAACTTGCCATCGGCCACGTCGCACAGGACGGTATCGCCCTCGCCCCACTCGCCGGCCAGAAGCTCCTCGGACAGCGGGTCCTCGATGAGCTTTTGGATGGCACGACGCAGCGGACGCGCACCGTTGGTGAGGTCGGTACCCTCGGCCACGATCTTGTCGTACGCCGCATCGGTGAGCTTGATGTTCATGCCGTTGGCAATCAAACGCTGACGCAGGTCGTTCACCAGCAGGTGCGCGATCTTGGTGAGATTCTCGCCCGAGAGCTTCTGGAACACCACAATGTCGTCGATACGGTTGAGCAGCTCGGGGCGGAACAGGCGCTTGAGCTCGCCCATCGCGCGGCCGCGGATCTCACTCGACGTGAGGCCCTGCTCGCCGGTGGTGCCAAAGCCTACGCTCGCATCCTGCGCGATCTCGCGAGCGCCCACGTTGGACGTCATGATGATCACGGTGTTGCGGAAGTCGACCGTCTTGCCCTGGCTATCGGTCAGGCGGCCCTCCTCCAGCACCTGCAACAAAATGTTGAAGATGTCGGGGTGCGCCTTCTCGATCTCGTCGAACAGCACGACCGAGTACGGATGACGGCGAACGGCCTTGGTGAGCTGACCGCCCTCGTCGTGGCCCACGTAACCCGGAGGGCTACCGATGAGCTTGGAGACCTCGAACTCGCTGCCGAATTCCGACATGTCGAAGCTGATGAGCGCGTCCTTGCTGCCAAAGAGGTACTCGGCGAGCGTCTTGGCGAGCTCGGTCTTGCCTGTGCCGGTGGGACCCAGGAAGATAAAGCTGCCGCCGGGACGACGCGGGTCCTTGAGCGGCGAACGGCTGCGGCGAACGGCCTTGGCAACGGCCTCGACTGCCTCGTCTTGGCCGATAATGCGGGTCTTGAGCACGCTTTCGGTCTGCAGCAGGCGACGGCTCTCGCTCTCGGTGAGCGAAGACACCGGCACACCCGAGGTCACGGAGACGATGTCGGCGATCTGGGCAACGTCGATGGTGAGCGGGCTCGCGTCGAGCTCGGCCGTCCAGGCAGCCTTGGCCTCGGCAAGCTCAATCTCGGCAGCCTTTTGCTGCTCAGTGATCTCGGCAGCCTTGTTCATGTCGTCGCTCTCGGTGGCCTCCTGCGCGGCGGCCTTAAGCTCCTCCACGCGATGCTCGGCCTCGCGCACCGGCTCGGGCGCGCGGTTGGCGGCGATGCGGGCGCGGGCGCCGGCCTCGTCGATGAGGTCGATGGCCTTATCGGGCAGGAAGCGATCCTGGATGTAGCGGTTGGAGAGGTTCGCGGCGGCCTCGATAGCACCCTGCGTGTAGCGTACGTGATGGTGCTCCTCGTAGCGCGGCTTGAGCGCGGTCAGAATTTTGACCGTGTCCTCGACACTCGGCTCCTCGACATCAATCGTCTGGAAGCGACGCTCAAAGGCCGGGTCCTTGGTGAGGTACTTGCGGAACTCCTCGGCCGTGGTGGCACCGATGATCTGGAAGGCACCGCGCGCGAGCACCGGCTTGAGCATGGAGCTCGCATCGATAGAACCCTCGGCAGAACCGGCACCGATGATGGTGTGCATCTCGTCGATAAACAAGATGACGTCGTCGGCTTCGGTTGCCTCCTGGATCACGTTCTTGAGGCGCTCCTCAAACTCACCGCGATACTTGGCACCCGCAACAAGACCCGGCAGATCGAGCGTCCAGATATTCTGGTTCATAAGATTCTCGGGCACATTGCCGGCAGCGATCTGCTGGGCCAGGCCCTCGACGATGGCCGTCTTGCCCACGCCTGGATCGCCCAGGATAAGCGGATTGTTCTTGGTGCGGCGCGAAAGGATCTCCATCATGCGCTGGACTTCCTTTTCGCGACCAATCACGGGATCGAGCTCGCCGTCGCGCGCCTTTTGCGTGAGGTTGGTGGCGAACTGCTTGAGCGTATCGGTGCCACTCCCCTTTTGCTGAGAGGCGTCCGAGCCGCTAAAGAACGGCAGGCCCGCACCGGGACGCCCGGCGCCGGCTCCGGCGAGCGGACGCTTCTTGTCCTGATCCTTAGCGGTGAGCTTTTCGATGGCCTTTTTGATAGAAGCAGACGACACACCCAGGCGCATGAGGATATCCATGGCCATGCCGTTGCCCTCTTCGACGATGCCGATGAGCAGGTGCTCGGTCGACACATATGTCTGGTTGTTCTCACGCGCCACGCGGAAGGAGCGCTCCATTACGCTAATGACGAGCGGCGTAAAGGCAAGCTTGGCAGCCTCGGTCTCCTCGCTGGGCTCGGGAACCGTGGTCTGGACCTCCTTGAGGGTGTCCATGATGTCGTCGTAGGAGATATCAAGCGAGCGCAGCGCCTCGGCAGCTATACCCTCGTCCTCCTTGGCGAGTGCGAGCAGCAGGTGCTCGGTGCCCACCTTATTTGAGTGTAGATCGAGCGCCTCTTGCTTGGCCATGGACATGACCTTGCGTGCGCGATCGGTAAAACGGTCTAACATGCTAGTTCCTCTTAGACGAGCTAGTTTTTCAAACGCAAAGCGCCGCCCCGCGGCAGCGCTTTGGTCTCTTTACCCATATGGAGTATATGTTAACCGTTGGGACCTTTTCCGCATGGGACCGCGCGACAACGTCTACAAAAAAGGAATCGCTCCGGTCTGTTTGAGGGTCTGGTTTTGAGCGCTGCCTAGCAGGCAGGCTCGGCGTCCATACCCTCGGAAATGCTGGCAACCTCCTCGGCAGCGGAAGCACCCGGCATGTGCACGAGCTCCATGTGCGGCTCGGCAAAGACCGTGCCCATGGGGAAGGCGCGGCGGAAGACAAAACGAGCAACCGGACCGGCCACCAGCAGGTTCCAGGGCAGAGCCATGATAAAGTTGCGCGGAATGTTGACGAGCCACATCATCGGCAGCAGCTGCAAGTTGGCAAGCGGGCCACCAGGCATATGGAACGAGCCCTCGCAGGCGCCGTAGAGCGACATGATGATGACCATGGGGACGACCATGCAGGAGCTGACGGCAAGCGTCATAGCGAGCGGCGAGCTCTTGCCCGGAGTAACCAGGAACTTGAAGGCGAAGCCTTTGGCCAGCGGGCTGGCGATAAACCAGTCGCAGCACATGGCAAAGACGTAGGCAACGGGGAAGCCGAGCCATGCAGCGGCAATGACCTCGCCGTTGATGGCCCCATGCTGCAGGGCAACGTTGTAGATGCTCATCCAGAGCACCATGCAAAAGCACATGATAAAGGTGAACAGCAGGCTCTCTCGTTTGTTGATAGGCATAAAGGGCGAAATCCTTTCTGTGTTACGCCGCAATACCACGCAACAAAAACGGGCGGGCAAGATGGAGTTACTGGAACTTCATCTCGCCCGCCCGTGGTACGTGCGCCTGCGACTACTTATGTGATGGAACTACCCTAACACGAACGGCGCGCGCTTCGTAAGCGTTGAGTTTGTGGAGATGCTCGGCGTATTGGTGCAAAGTAACCTGCCCCCCCTTGCACCAATTAGCTGGTGTGGCGCCAGCGGGGATCGGTGAGAGTTCTCGCTACGCCCAGGCCGACGGGAAGGAACGCCACGATGAGCACCGCACGCACAAACCAGCCAAGCATATTAACCGTGTCAAACGTGCACATGTAGTACATCGAGCGATACAGATACAGCCCCGGTACCATGATGACAATCGATGGCACCGTGAGGGCGATGCGTGGGTAGGTGAGCTTGATTTCGGCCAGGCTTGCCAGCAGGCCCGATACGAGCGCCCCGATAAATGCAGCCGCCTCGGGAGGCATGCCTACGCTCAAGCCCAGGAAGGGAAGCATCGTCGGCGCATCGACGAGCGTAAGGCGCAAGGTATTGGACACGGCGCCGATGAGCCCGGCCGCTGCGGCCATCTTTACCGGGCTGTTAAACATAACCGAGAAGCCAAATACACCGATAAAGCTCATCAGTATGCGCAAGAGCGTAAGAGCCAACGGTGAGAGGCCGAGCGGGGCGAAGTCATCCGGCGCCAGCCCCACGCATTCGGCAACCATCCAGCCTACGAGGGTCGCCATCACAATAATTGACACAGCATACGAAAGACGCTCGATGCCGCTTCGCATATCGAGCTTTGCGATGTCGAGGCCTGCCGTAATGAGGGGAAAGCCGGGAATCACAAAGAGCATGGCACCGATATAGCCTTCTTGGTGCGACATTGCCCCCGGAATGACCTGGCCAAGGCCGAGCAACGCCAGCAAATACGAGATGCAGGCCAGCGCGACGCCAAACGTCAAAGCGCTAAACTGGCCGAGGCCCTGCTTGAGGATATGAGAGCGGGCAAAGTTACCGACGCCCGCGCCCACGAACGCACATGCCATCTCAATGGGACCGCCACCAAGTAAAAAGACAAAGGCGCCACAGGCGCAGGCCGCCGCAAGGCCCTGTTGCCAAGGCGCGTAATCGGGTTTTGAGCTCTCAACGGTCTTGAGCATCTCGTGATACTCATGCACCGTAAAACGGCGGCCATATGTCTCGATTTCCTTTAGGAAGCTCTCCATCATCCAAATGCGATGGGTATTGACGCCCGTTGTGGGCAGGCTGACGACCTCGTTAAAGCAATGGCCGTCCTCGATGCAGGTGCACTCAAACGACAAGAGGCTCAAGTCGACGTGAATGGTGATGCCGAGCACCGCGGCAACGCGATTCATGGTGTCGCGCACGCGCCAGGCGCCCGTGCCGCTTGCCAGCATGAGCATGCCGGTACGGCAGACAATCGAAGACTTGTCGGTGAGCGGGGCATCCACGGCGAGCATGTCACCCGCCGTCACGATCTGGCGCCAATCAGTTTTCATATGGAGCGCGCCAGCACGGACGCCATGGTGCATCGGAATTCTCGAAAGCGAGGGGTCGAAATGTGATGCTCTTGACGTCTTTTCCGGCACGCCCTCGTCTTCACCGGGATCTTCGTCGACCAAATCAAACGAGTCAAGTGACGCCGGCTCGCGACGATCATTCAACTCCTCGTCATCATCGAAATAATTGAACTGGTCGAGCATGTCTTCTTCAATCAAGCGCTCGCTCGCGTCGTCCATTCTGACGCTCCTTCCCTACCGACTAACCCCCATCCTAGGCAGCGACGGCTAAAGGAAACATAAAAGAGACGACTGTCATGCGAGCCATGTGCGCAATAGCCGTTGGGTAGTCATTTAAGAGCGTCCCAATGACTATTGACGGCCAAGGCAACGCCGGTGCCTTGGCAACGACAGACACTATGACCCAATCCGAGGGCACTAAAAAGATAGGAGCCCCCGCTCGTGACCGCGGGTCGGGGCTGCGACAATGATGTTGAAGTGCCATAGGCGCAGCCGCGCCGCAACGAGGTTGGGAGGCTCCCATGCCAAAGTATTCTACCGCGTTCAGGATGGACGTCCACCTGAGGTCGACCACCGTCTGCGCCCTCGACGCGGACACCGGCGAGGCCGCGACGAGGAGGTTCCCCGGCAACCCCTGGGGCGAGATCGCCGGGTGGATGGATGGGTTCCCCGGGCCGTCGCTCGCGGCCTACGAGAGCGGCTACCCCGGCTTCGCCCCGCAAAGGGAGCTCGCCGGGCTCGGCGTCGAGTGCGTCGTCGCCGCGGTCTCGAAGATCCCCAGGTCGGCCGCCGACTCGGCCTCCAAGAACGACAGGAACGACGCCGCCAGGATGGCCAAGGCGATACTCGCCCACGACATCTCCCCCGTATGGGTCCCCTCCCCCGAGGTCGAAGGCATCAGGGACCTCGCCGGCGCCTACGACGGGGCGACCGCGCGCCTGGCGACCGCCAAGCAGCGGCTGCTCGCCTTCCTCGCAAAGCGAGGGTTCGTCTACGGCGGCACCACGCCCGCCGGCAACCCGAGGAAGTACTGGACCTACGACTTCCTGAGGTGGCTCGACAAGGTCAGGCCTGAGGACGATGGCGGGGTTCGGACGCTCGCCGCCCTGAGGAACGAGGTCGAGGCCGCGGCGGAGGCCCGGGCGGACCTGCTCTCCGAGTACAGGGCAGCCGTGGATGCCAGCCCGATCGCCGCGGAGGTGGCCTCCCTCCAGTCGATCAAGGGCTGCGCCTTCGCGCTGGCCGCAGCCTTCTCGGCAGAGGTCGGCGACTTCACGAGGTTCCGTTCCGGAAGGCAGGTCACGGCCTATTTCGGCCTCGCGCCGAGTCAGAGGTCGAGTGGCGACTCCGTGCGGCTCGGAGGCATCAGCGGTGCGGGCAACGCGCTCGTGAGGAAGCTGGCCGTTGAGGGTTCATGGTGCTACGCCGCGGCACGGCACCAGCCGAAGCTCATGCCGAGGGATACGGGCGTGCCCCTCGAGATAAGGACGCACGGGAGGAAGGGGTCCGAGCGGCTCCTGCGGCGGCGCGAGGAGATGCTCGCCCGCGGCATGCCCGCGGCGAAGGCCAACGCGGCCACCGCGGCCGAGCTCGTGAGGTGGCTCTGGGCCCTCGGCGCGATGTGCCGGGAGGGCGCGGAATAGACATAGCCCCCGTCCCGGCGAGCCGGGCGGCCTTCGGGGACACCCCCTATTTCGCTGTGCGCGCGGAGCCCTCCGCATGCGCCTCGACAGACTTGGGGAACCCCGCCGAAGGAATGGAGTGCGGGCCGACAGAACGGTATCCGCGGATATGAGACTGAGCCGAAGGCGTCGATGACATGCCGGGGCGGACCGGGACGGGTTAACGGCAGGCCCCGCCGACCGATTGCAAGCGGTCGGCGGGGCCATTGTGGCTCTTGACAGCGGATTGGGTCATATGAGCGAAAACCCGCCAGAGCGAGCAAGGTGCCTTGAAACAAGGCGGCATTGACCTTTTGGTCATGCCGCCGAAGTTGAAAGGCAGATTGCCGCTCTGGCGGGCTTGCAGCGTCAACTGGTTACGCGGGTTGGTAAACCCGCGTAACCCCCTAGTACATCTTTGCGCCGGCGGGGATGGAGGCGTCGAGCTGGATCAGGTTGAGGCGCTCCTCGCCCTCCTCCTCGTGGATGGCACTGATGAGCATGCCGCAGCTGGGGATGCCCATCATCTTGCGCGGAGGCAGATTGGTGATGGCGAGCAGCGTCTTACCGACCAGGTCCTCGGGCTCGTAATAATCGTGAATACCGGAGAGGATGGTGCGGTCGGTGCCGGTGCCGTCGTCGAGCGTAAAGTTCAGCAGCTTCTTGGACTTCTTGACGGCCTCGCATGCCTTGACCTTCACGGCGCGGAAATCGCTCTTGGAGAAGGTATCGAAGTCGACGAACTCCTCAAACAGCGGCTCAACGGCGATCTTGGAGTAATCGAGCGTGGGCTTAAGCGACTTAACGAACGGGCTTGCGGCGTTGCCGGCCTCGGCAGCCTTGGCGGCAGCGGCACCGGACTGGAAACCCTTCTCGGGCTTCATGTGCGGGAACAGCAGGACATCGCGAATAGAGGCCTGGTTGGTGAGCAGCATGACCACGCGGTCGATACCGATGCCGATGCCACCCGCGGGAGGCATACCGTACTCGAGGGCGCGCACGTAGTCCTCGTCATACTCCATGGCCTCATCGTCGCCGCCGGCCTTCTCGGCCATCTGGGCGGCAAAGCGCTCAGCCTGGTCGACCGGGTCGTTGAGCTCGGAGAATGCGTTGGCGTACTCGTGGCCGGCGATAACCAGCTCAAAGCGGTGCGTCAGGCGCGGGTCGTCCTCAAAACGCTTGGCGAGCGGGCTGACCTCGATGGGATAATCGCACACGAACGTGGGGTTGACGATGGTGTCCTCGCCCAGCTCATCGTAAATCTCGGCGATGATCTTGCCAGCAGTCCACTCGGGTTTAATCTCCAGGCCCTTCTCGCGCGCAGCGGCGGCAAGCTCCTCGACCGGCGTATCGATGGTAACCTTCTTGCCGATCACGTCAGAGACAATATCAGTCATGGGGCGGCTGGCCCACTCACCGGAAAGATCGATGGTCTGGCCCTGATACTCGATGACCTCAGGATTGCCGATGGCCTTGTTGGCAGCCTTGATGACGCCCTGGGCGAGCGCTTTCATGCCCTCAAGATCGGAGAAGGCACGGTAGGCCTCCATCGTGGTGAACTCGGGGTTGTGGGTGAGGTCCATGCCCTCGTTGCGGAAGATGCGGCCGATCTCGAAGACGCGCTCAAAGCCACCGACGATGCAGCGCTTGAGGTGCAGCTCGGTAGCAATGCGCAGGTAGCATTCCTGATCGAGCGCGTTAAAGTGCGTGATGAACGGCTTGGCCGTAGCGCCGCCCTGAATGGTCTGCAGGATGGGGGTCTCAACCTCCATATAGCCGTCAGATTCCATGAAGCGACGGAAGGTAGAGAGAATCTGCGAGCGCTTGCGGAAGGTCTCGCGAACATCGTCGTTGGCAATCAGGTCGACATAGCGCTGACGATAGCGGGTCTCCTTGTCGGAGAGGCCGTGGAACTTCTCGGGCAGCGGGCGAACAGCCTTGGAGAGCAGCTTCGCGCTCTTGGGGGCGACGGAAAGCTGGCCACGCTTGGTGCGCACGACCACGCCGGTCACGCCCAGGATATCGCCCAAGTCAAGGGCCTTAAGCGTGCTCCAGGCCGCCTCGTCCATGTCGTTAATACGGCAGAACAGCTGAATCTCGCCAGTCGCGTCGCGGACGACGATGAACATGATCTTGCCTTGACCGCGCTTGGCAACCACGCGGCCGCCGATCTTTACGACGTCCTCGGTGTCCTCGCCATCGGCAAGCTCGGCATACTTAGCCTCGATGTTGGCAACGTAGTCCTCGATCTCGGAGTGCTCGGGGTACGGATTTTGGCCCGCCTCGAACAGGGCGGCGCGCTTGGCCAGGCGCGTGGCGCGCTCGTCGTTGAGCGTCGATGCCTGCTCGGCGGCGTTCTGGTTCTCTGCCATAGTTAGCTCCTCAAACTAAAACGCTCCCCAGGATTCGGTCCCAGGGAGCGAAAACATACCTTTACGCGGGACCGTGGTCTAGCGTGCGATCTTTGCGATGGTGTAGACGCGGGTCTTGCCAGAAGGCGTAACGACCTCGACGGAGTCGCCCTCGCCATGACCGATGATGGCGTGGCCGACCGGAGACTCGTTGGAGATCTTGTGCTCGAGCGAGTTGGTCTCGGTGGTACCGACAAGCGTGACCTCCATGACCTCACCGTTGGGGTCAATCAGCGAAACGGTGGAACCGATGGAGACGATCAGATCGCCCGCGGTGGCAGCAACCTGAGCGTTGGCGAGGATGGCCTGAATCTCGGCAATGCGAGCAGCATTCTGGGCCTGCTTGTCCTTGGCGGCGTCGTACTCGGAGTTCTCCGAAAGGTCGCCGAACGCGCGGGCTTCCTTGATGTCCTCGACGATCTCCTTGGCGTAATCGCCCTCACGCCAAGCGAGCTCCTCGACGAGCTTCTGGCGGCCCTCAGCGGTCAGTACGATCTGGCTTGCGTCCATACGGATATCTCCCCAACTATGATGTAACGATCAACTGTCAACAAAACGAAAAAGACCGGCTAGCCTGCGGGCAAGCCGGTCAGGTGCTCACCCCAAAGGGATGGGACTACTCTGCGTCCGCGTCGCTGTCCTCTGCCTGCTTTTTCTTGGCAGCAGCGAGCTTGGCCTCGAGCTCTGCGATCTCCTTGTCCTCCTTGGACTCCTCGACCACAACGTCCTCGGCCTGCTTGGTTTCACCCTTATCGTCGCCCTCCATACCCTCGCGGATATTCTTAACGGTAGAACCGAGGGACTTGCCGAGCTTCGGCAGGTTCTTAGGCCCGAAGATGATCAAGACAACGACGAGAATAATGATGAGCTCAGGAGCCCTCAGTCCAAACATGTAGACCTCCACAATACAGCGAGACAAGCTCGAATGAGTATACCGCGGGTGTCGCGGTATCACAACAATAGTTAAAAAAAGGGACCGCAAGAAGCGGTCCCTCCTCATGCTCTGGTCGGGTTGACTGGATTTGAACCAGCGACCCCTGCGTCCCGAACGCAGTGCTCTACCAAACTGAGCCACAACCCGTTAGCTCGACTATAGTAACAAAGATTTTCGCCGCATGCCAGAGAAATTTTTATTTCTTTGGCACGTCGATTTAAACCGTGTTGGGAATAAGCTCAGTCGCGCAGGCCCACCAGCCATTTTGCTGGGCAGCTTCCGCAAGATGGACTGCCGTAGCAGCGGTATCGCAAATGGCAAACGAGCAGGCACCCGAACCGCACACGTCCACGGCAACGGTTCCCTCCTGTGCGCGCAGCCAGTCGAGAACCGCCTGGATCTGCGGCTCCATCTGCGCGGATATGACGCCCAGGTTGTTATGGATGAGTGCATATGCCGTCTCGGCATCGCCGGCGCGTAAGGCAGAAGCAATCGCACCGGGTTTGTCCGCGGGCACCGGGTTCTCATCAAATCGTCGATACGCTTCAACCGTTGAAACGCTCGTCTCGTGCGGTTTGACCAATACGACAGGCGTCGCCGGAAGCACAGGATACTCAGTGGCCAGCACATCTCCCCCGCCCACGTAGAATGCGGGACTCGCGTGCAAAAAGAACGGCACATCGGCGCCAATGCCACGCGCAATCTCGTCCAGCGCAGGATCGGTGCGATCGATACCCCACAGCTCGACCAAGGCAACAATGACCGCAGCGGCATCCGTCGAGGGACCTCCCAGGCCGGCGCACAGCGGGATACGCTTTTCGATCGTCACGCACACGTTGGCATCGCGACCGTAATGCTCGGCCATAGCGATTGCCGCCCGATAAGCCGTATTTTTTTGCATGGGGAAATCGGATGCCGGAACGGTTTGGACGGTCAGCGCCGGTGCGGGCGTGACCGTCACGGTATCGGCAAGACCGACGGCTGCCATCAGGGAATCGACCCTGTGGTAGCCGCGGGTGTCGCGCTCGGTATGAACCCCCAGGTAGAGGTTAATCTTTGCCGGCGCGGAAAGAGTCAGGGACCAATCGGTCACCGTTAATGCTCCTCGAGCTGATTGCCGAGCGGGGTAAAGATATGCTCGCCGCTCTCGGGGTCGAACAGTTCGACCTGGCCGGTAAGGACATCGATATACTGGTAGGACTGACGCGATTTGCGGCCGCGACGCTCATCGACCTCAACGATAAAGACGGCGGGGTGGACGCTCTTGATGGTGCCCATGCGCTCGACGACGCGGGTACGGCCCATGTTGGCCTTAACCTTGACGCGATCGCCCACCATATCGGTCAGCTTCTCGTGGATGTCGTCGACGTGATTGACTTCCATCTCTTCCATGAATGGGGCCTCCAGAGGGTGCAATTCAAAAAGGGGATAATACCCCTAAGATAGACAAAACTCTAATACTATAGCACCCTGTTGTGACCATACGCAAGCAGCTAAAAAAGCCCCGTCCCAAATTGACTACTTACAGATTGTCTGTGTCCAGAACGATGGTGAACGGACCGTCGTTGACCAGGTCGACCTTCATGTCGGCGCCAAAGATACCGTGCGCCACGTGATCGACGTCCTGGGCGACGAGCGTCAGAAAGTACTCGTAAAGTTCGTTAGCGACATCGGGCGCGCCGGCATCCGTAAACGACGGACGGCGGCCGTGGCGGCAGTCGGCAAACAGCGTGAACTGCGACACCACGAGTACCTCACCGTCGACATCGGCCAGTGCCAAGTTGGTCTTGCCGTTCTCGTCCTCGTTGATACGCAGCCCGCGGAGCTTGCTCCACAGTTTGTCGGCTTCGGCACGTGTGTCGCCGTGGCCCACGCCTAGCAGTACCAGGTAGCCGCGTCCAATGCGGCCCACGCACTCGCCGTCGACCGTCACGCCGGCGTTGAGCACGCGCTGTACCACCGCACGCACGACCTACTCCTCGCCCGTCAGCTTGGCGGACAGGTGCTCGAGTGCATGGAAACGATGGCTGATGGCGTTCTTCTCGTCCGCCGTGAGCTCGGCCATGGTCTTGCCCGGCGTATCGACCGGCAGGAACAGCGGGTCGTAGCCAAAGCCGTGATCGCCGCGCCCCTCGTGCGCGATAACGCCCTCGCAGGCACCCTCGCCATAGGTGACCAGGCCGTCCGTATCGATAAGCGCGACGACGCTCATAAAGCGCGCGGTGCGATCCTCGTCTGCCACGCCTTCCAGGTTAACGAGGAGCTTGGCGTTGTTGGCGGCATCGTCGCCATGCACGCCCGCATAGCGCGCGCTATACACGCCCGGCTCACCGTCCAGGGCGTCGACGACCAAGCCAGAGTCGTCGGCAATGGCCATAAGGCCCGTCTCCTCAACGGCAGCCTGCGCCTTGATGATGGCGTTCTCCAAAAACGTCGTGCCGTTTTCCTCGGGGTCCTCAAAATCGCCCAGCTGGCCGAGCGCCACAAAGCGCACCTCGGGCATGACCTTGCCCAAAATGGCCTCGATCTCGGTGAGCTTATGGGCGTTGCCGGTTGCAACGACGATGGTCGCCGCCGGGTCGAGGGTGTCGATGTCAATCTTCTCAAGTGCCATAGCTGGCCTCCTTTGTCTCTATAGCAATGCCGAGTTGAGGACGACGAGGACCTCGGCCTCTCCCCTCTCAATCTACGACAGTCTTATACTTCGGCGTTTTCGCAGATAAAACCTGCCAAAATAAACCTGTCCCTTTTTGACAGGTTAGGCGAGGGCCTGGCGCTGAAGCTCGATGAGTTCGGCGATACCCTTGTCGCCCAAGTCGAGCAGGGCGTTGAGACGCTTGCGATCGAAGGGCGCCTGCTCGCCGGTACCCTGAAGCTCGATCATCTCGCCGGTGTCGGTAGCGACGAGGTTCATGTCGACCTCGGCGTGGCTGTCCTCGGAATAATCCAAGTCGAGCAGGGTGTTGCCGTCGACGACACCCATAGAAATCGCGGCAACCTGGCCCGTGAGCGGAATGCGCTCGAGCTTGCCCGCCTCGACCCACATGGCAAGGGCGTCGTGCAACGCCACCCAAGCGCCGGTAATGCTCGCCGTTCGCGTACCGCCGTCTGCCTGAATCACGTCGCAGTCGACGGTGACGGTGTACTCGCCGAGAGCCTTCATGTTGACAACGGTACGCAGACTGCGGCCGATGAGCCGCTCGATCTCCATGGAGCGGCCCTTGCGGTTGGCATGCTCACGCTTGCAGCGTTTACCGGTCGACGCCGGAAGCATCGCATATTCCGCCGTTACCCAGCCGGCCTTGGCGCCTTTTCGCCAGCCCGGCACGCCCTCTTCGATGGTGGCGGCGCACAGTACGCGCGTGTCGCCAAACTCGGCCAGGCACGAGCCGTGGGCGTGCTTCATGACGCCGCGGGTGAGCTTAACGGGGCGCAGCTCGTTGGCGGCGCGGCCGTTGGCGCGGTTGACCTGCATGTATTCCATAAGAAGACCCTTCTCGACCAAAGACTGTCAAAATCGAGCGCGCTAGCGCAGCTCCTCCAAGTCGACATGCTTGAGCGGCTGGCCAAAGATAAAGCTACCGGCTACCGCGAACTCGGCGATGTTATCAGACGTCGTGGCAAAGCGATGCAGAGGCTCCGCACCATCCGCTGCAAGCTGCTCGCGGCGCGTAAGGATATCGGCAAGCTCGCGCGTGGTCTCCTCGGCAGAGCTCACCACGCGCACATGAGATCCCAGCGCATGGCGAATGGGGCCCGCAAGCAGCGGAAAATGCGTGCATCCAAGCACCACGGTGTCAATGCCGTGCCCCAGCAGGGGCTCGACCGTCGCACCGACTAACGAGCGCACCTGGGGGGTGTCGAAGATGTCGTCGTTTTCGAGCCACTGCTCCTGCAGATGCGCGCCCGAGGCAAGCTCGCTCTCGACCACCTCGACAAAGCTTGAGGCAGGGCAGCCGTACACATCGACGCCCGCATCCAGGTCCTGGATAGCGCGCGTGTACGCGCCAGACCGAATCGTAAGGTTGGTGGCCAGCACGCCCACGCGGCGCGTACGCGTGCTGTTAATGGCGGCACGTGCACCCGGTGCGATAACGCCGATAACCGGAACATCGAGCACCTGTTGCGCGACGCGAAGGGCAGCGGCCGTTGCCGTATTGCAAGCGATGACCATAATCTTGACATCGTGGTGCGAGAGCCAGCGGCCCACCTGCAGGGCAAACGAGCGCACCTCATCCTCGTCCCTCACGCCATAGGGGCAGCGCTTGGTGTCGCCAAAGTAGTAAACAGACTCATTCGGAAGGGCCGTTGCGATCGCGCGCGCGACCGTCAAGCCGCCCAGGCCCGAGTCGAACACGCCGATCGGACGCGTGTCCCCGGCCAGATTCTCGATATCGGACATTACCTCACCAGATTCTCTCTCGAAAAATGCGACCACGCGTGATGCGTCGCGCTACGAACGGGCTGCGACCAGCAGCTCGGCCGTTGCCGCCCAACCGTCGACAATCTTGCCGCGCGTTACATAGGCATTGTCGCAGGTGTCCAAGAACTCCGGGGCGCCGGCGCTCGTCAGACCGTTCTCGACCAGGCAGAACATGTCCACGTGGTCGGCCATGTAGAAGTCGGACTCGGAGTCGCCGAGCGCGAGCGTCTCCTCGCGCTCGATCCCCAGGCGCTCGCAGAAGTGCGCAATGGCAACGCCCTTGTTGAGACCCGCCGGATTGATGTTGAAGGCGCGGCCGTCCTCGGCGCGATTTAGCTCGAGCGTCGTCGGCTTGGACAGGTGCGTCAGATGGCCGTTGCAAGCCCAGACCAGACCCTTGCCGGCCTCTACAAGAATGGCTTAGGCTTCATCGTCGGGCACATCGCCGCGCATGCCGACGGTGACCTCACGATACTTATAGCCGGTCGACATGTCGTTGTGGTACTCGATTTTGTGCGGCCAGCGGGCAAGGATCTTCTCGCACACGCCGGTCTGCTCGATCACCTGGTGCGGCGTGAGACCGCAGGCGGGGTCGTAGGGCATGTCGCCCGTCAGGTACTCCCAATCGTTGGCCTTGAGGTCGTACATGACCAGGCCGCCCATCTCGCCGATGTAGGAGTTGAGGCCGAGCACGCGGGCGTCCTCGTGGATCATGGTGCGATTGCGACCCGAGGTGGGGACCACCTGGATGCCGGCACGAGCGAGCGCGACAACCGCCTCGACGAGCTTGGTCGAGGGATTGCCGTCGTTATCGCGCAGTACGCACGAGCCGGGGGCGAGCATCGTGGCGTCCAGATCGGTAAAGACATACTTGACCTTGGCAAGACGCTCGCGCATCTCGCCCGAAAGCTCGGCAACGGTCGGCAGGATGTTGTGGGACATGGTCACTCCGTTTACATAGAAGGGGCTGGTCTTGAGTAGTGAGGCTCGCTTAAGCGAGTCGCACTTGGAACGACGGCGCCCTCAACGCACCGTCGTCAACACAATGTATCAGTCAAACTGAGTAACATCGATCAGGCGATGCGCCAGCGAAAGGTCACTCTCGATGGGCACGAATTCGTCGCCCACATGCATGAGTTCCTCGTCGCCCTTGGCGAGCAACAATACAATCGTGGGCGCATCGGGGTTGATGTACTCCTCGCGTGCCGCCTTAAAGGCCGCGTGCACCGCCGCCTCGCGATCAAGAATAATCTTGTTCGGTGTGTCGTCAGGGACATTCTCCGCGAGCTCGCGACAGACCTTCATCGGGTCTTCGCGAGCGGGGTCCTCGTTGGTAAAAATCATCAGGTCGGAATACGGTGCGGCCTCGCGCGGTAATTGCTCGCGGCGCTCCTGAGCCTTGCCGCCGGCGGCGCCAAACAGCGCAATGACGGGGCTGGCGGGAAACGCACGTTTGACCGACGAGAACAGCGAACGGAATGAAAGCTGGTTGTGCGCGTAGTCCACGACGCAGACCACACGACCGTCCTTCGACTCCACAACCTCCATGCGACCGGGCACGCGGAATTTGGAAAGGCCCACTTTGATGGCGTCGATGCCAATGCCAATCTCGCGCGCGGCGGCAATTGCCACCAGCGCGTTTTCCACGTTAAAATCGCCCGCGATACCCAGCAGAATCTTCTCCCCCGCCGCGGGCTCATCGGCGCTCAGGCCATGCAAGTTAAACTCGATGTTAAAACCAACCATGCGCACGTCGCTTACCCACAGGCTAGCCTCAGGATGCTCAACGCCAACGGTCACGAGGCGCTCGGCCGTCGACGCCGCCTCGAGCACGTGATTGACCTCGTCGGTGCCAAGATTGACCACGGCTGTTTTTGCCTGGTCGAAAATCCTGAGCTTGCTCTCAAAATAATCCTCAAACGTAGGGTGCTCGATAGGCGAAATGTGATCGCGACCGATATTGAGGAAACACGCAACGTCAAAGGGCAGGTTCTCGACGCGCTGGTACTTGAGCGCTTGGCTCGAGACTTCCATAACCATAAACTGACGGCCGGACGTACGGCAATTGGCGATATGGCGCCAGACCTCGGGGGCCTCGGGCGTAGTGTTGGTACTCTCGTAGCACTCGACACCATCGTCGGTGCTCACCGAGCCAATCATGCCGCAGGACTTGCCCGCCGCCTTGATGATGGACTGGAGCATGAAGGCCGCCGTGGTCTTGCCCTTGGTGCCGGTAATGCCCACGATCTTAACGTCGCGATCGGGACGACCGTAAACCTCGGGCGGCAATAGCGCCATCGCCGTACGCACGCTACGAACGACCAGCATGGCCGCACCGTGCTCTTTGCCCAGCGGAGCAAGCTCGTCTACCAAAGACTCCTCGCACACAAAGGCAACGGCACCGGCGTCGAGCGCCATCGATAGAAACGATGACTTAAAGGAAGCGCCCTTGCAAAAGAACACATCTCCTACCGCGACCGCGCGGGAATCAAATGAGCAGCCGGTCACAGCTCGGCCGTCGAGGCGCTCAGATCCGCGCAGCTCGCCGCTCTTATTGAGCAGGTCGGCAAGAGCGGCGACAGTAGTCGTGATCATACGGTCAGATTGGTGCATCTTGAACCTTTCTGGATTATCCGCCGTTAACGGTTTGCATCTCGTAACAACTTTAACGCACCCGCGAGGATGCGACTTCCCGAGAAACCGTAAAGACACAGCATCGATTAGCAAGGCAGGCCCGCGTCGACACCATACTCACAGGACCCATCGATATTGCGTTATGGATTAGCAGTGTACCGAGCCCGATATCGGCTATACTCTATGACCGCGGGCGATTGGCGCAACGGTTAGCGCAGGTGCTTTACACGCACAAGGCTGGGGGTTCGAATCCCTCATCGCCCACCATTGAATTGTTAGGCCTCCAGTGATGGAGGCCTTTCTTTTTGAGGCTTCGGTAGTTTGTGTGACAAGGGGCTAGCCTAGGCAGCAACGCTCTTCGC
>ENA-ORTD01000833-ORTD01000833.1-human-gut-metagenome-genome-assembly--contig:-NODE-833-length-25232-cov-10.333241_pt1 | contig 25232 bp, 19 predicted proteins | sample MGYA00241907_ERZ509178 | MGnify/ENA primary metagenome ERZ509178 (study PRJEB26280, sample SAMEA2338793) | human gut metagenome | biome: human gut; feature: human-associated habitat; material: faeces...
TGGCTTGTATGTCTCGGGATTTTGGCATATTTATGCCAAAACACCTCGCGGGATAGTGGTGTGTGAACAGTAACAATCAATCAGTTTGTATAAAAAAAAGAAACACAGAATTGGCTTGACAGTAACGCAGAATTGTTCATATAATACAAATTAGCTAAAACTAACCTGCTGATATAAGGTACTTGGAGAGAAAATTATTATAGAATAATTCAGGTGGGATCAAAATGAGAAAACTGATGCAAACTGATTTTGAAGAAATAAAGGAAACGAATATTCAGCTTCCATCTTCACGACGTGAGATTGAGGAAGACATGTTAGAGCAGATTTGTCTAATCGCGAATGCAGGAGCAGAGATTACGGTTGAGGAGTTATGCGGCCGTATGAATATGAGCAGAAGAGACGTTAATTTTTGTCTGAAACAATTAAAAAATCATGGATATGTTGTCGGGGAGAAAGAGACGTATACAGGATTACAGGGGAAAGAAGCTGAATCAGGGATTTTTCTCACAGAGCTTGGGAAGATTACAGGTGAGGAATTTCAATATCGTCATGAAATTCTGAGGCAGTTTCTGCAGTTTGTGGGTGTTTCAGAGGAGAAGGCAGAAGAGGATGCCTGTCGTATGGAGCATGTGATCAGTGAGGAGACGGTTCAGCAGATTTGCAATTTTGTGGATTATGGAGATACTTTTGAGAGGATTTTGAAGCAGCCGGATCTGCGTAGCTGGTACCGGCCGGGGAGTTATCAGTTTCTTATGGGAATCTACCAGATAGAGAAGACGTATCCGAGAAGATTTGCCAGGGAATTTAAACGTTTTTCTGAGAATATCCGGCTGCATGTTACAGAAGATGAGAGCAGTTTTGAACTGATCAAAAGGGAAGGTGAGGCTTCAGCTCAGAATTTATGGTACAAAGATCCGGAACAGGGATGGATACAGGCGGAAGAGAGAATGGAAAATCCCCGGATACCATCTGGTGCATTTAAGTTTTTAACCCGATGTCAGGATCCGATCATAGAGGGAGTCGCGCTGATTGCGTTTACGAGAAAAGGTGAGAAGCCTGTTGACTGGAACAGCCGGGAACTTGATGTACATATCTGGAAGTCGGAGGATAAGGGGCATGAATAAACAGGATAGTGTGGATCTTCTGCATCCCTCAATGCTTCAGATCCAGTATCTTATGGAACTGGAAAAGGTGGGGAAAAAGCGTGGAAGTGTTACAATGATCGCAGACATCTGTGGGGTGAGTCATGGACCGGTCAGTCGTTTCTTTAAAGAGTGCATGGAGAGAGGATATCTGACAGAGAAATATGAGTTTACTGCCGAGGGAACGCATGCCTTACTGATTTACAAGAAACTTCTGCGGGATGTGAAACTGTATCTGAAAGCAATGAATATTCCGGAAAAAGAGATTCCTGAGAAGATGCGGCAGTTGATTGAGAATGTAGATTATGATCTGCTCAGGAATATGATAAGGAATGGGAGGCAGACTGCAGAGCATATAGAGAAACAGGATAAGAGTCAGGAAGATGCCAGAGATAGTCAGCACAGCAGGGAGTCGAATGCATATTTTATTGAGAAAATATTGGAGAAAGGAAAGTTTCAGGTTGGGATTGCGGTTCATCAGATGAGCAGAAACAGTGAAACCAGGATTTCCATGGCTCATCAGGGATTTGAGCATCTTGCACTTATTCGAAATAATACACGCGGAAGCTGGCTGGAGCTGACAATCCGGGAGGTTAACGGACGATCCAGGATTGATGGAACCAAGATGTGGGGACATATTTCTTCTTTGAAATATGAGAAGCAGGGACAGCTTTATGAAGCGGTTATAAAGGACGGACATCTGAGAATTCCGCTCAGTGCCTGTCATTTTTTCCGTGGGAGGATGGGAAATGTAAAGGGCACAGTTCACATTACTGTTGCCTGTAATATTGGAAACGCACATATGCCGGAGAGTACAGCAGTGCTGACATTCTGGATGTAGGATTAAAGGTCGAAATGAAGAAAGTTCGGCCTTTTTATTATGCACAATTATGACAAAAAGCTGATTTTACAGGTATTTCAGAAATTCATAAACCGTTCTCATAAGGAACGAAACTGCAAAAATTAGTTGACGCTAATCCAATAGTACTGATACAATGACCTGACGGTTAGCAATAGATAACCAGATAGAGAAAAGGATGGAGAAAATTATGAAACATACACTCAAAATCTTTTGGATGACACTGGGATTTTTGTGTCTTGGGCTTGGGACGGTGGGGATTGTACTGCCGATTCTGCCCACAGTTCCATTTTATATGGCAACGTTATTCTTTTTTGCCAATAGTTCAGAGAAGCTTCATTCATGGTTTATTGGAACAAATTTATATAAGAAACATCTCGATAGTTTTGTGCAGAAAAGAGCCATGACCATGGGAACAAAACTCCGCATCATGGGAACGGTAACTGTAATCATGGGCATTGGATTTCTCTGCATGAAAAATGTGCCTGTTGGAAGATTTTGTCTGATCGTGGTCTGGATTTGCCATGTGTTATATTTTTTCCTGAGGGTAAAAACAGAAAAAGAAATACTGGAAGGTGCAGAATAACATGAACAAAGTGGAAAAGAAACGTCAGAGAGAGCAGCACGTTGTGGAAGAAATGATCCAACTGTACTGCCGGAAAAATCATTCCAAAGAAGAACGTCAGGGCAGAAAGATGTGCCCTGTCTGTCAGGAACTTTCCGATTACGCAAAGCTTAGAAGCCAGAAATGTCCGTTTATGGAGCAGAAGACATTCTGTGCAAACTGTAAGGTACACTGTTATAAACCTGAGAAAAGAGAACAGATCCGCCAGGTAATGCGATTCTCAGGACCGAGGATAATCATGTATCATCCGATTCTTGCAGTCTGGCATCTGATATGCAGCAAAAAAGAGAAGCGTAGACAGAAAGAAGATGCAGGAAAGTAACATAAGCAATTAACTCAAAAGGGGCATAAAAAGGTAAAAAACTTATGATAAAAACAAGACTGGTGGGACTGTTATCCCATGCAAAAAAGTATATTGTGTATACAATCCTGTGGCAGTGGGCAGCACTTCTGTCACAGGTGCTGGCAGTTTTTTCAATCGCGGATTTACTGGAAAAAGTCGTATATCAGAATGTGACAACAGCAGCGGTTGAGCGAACAATCATTACGCTGATTTTTGTAGTGATCGTCCGGTTTGTCTGTGAGCGGATGGGGGCGAGATCATCCTATCTGGCATGCGTGGATGTGAAGCGTATCCTGCGCGAAAAAATTTATGAAAAGATGCTGAAACTTGGGGCATCTTACAATGAACAGGTATCTTCTTCAGAAGTAGTTCAGGTATCAACAGAAGGTGTGGAGCAACTGGAAACTTATTTCGGAAAATATCTTCCGCAGTTATTTTATAGTCTGATCGCACCGGTGACACTGTTTGTCATTCTCAGCAGAGCGAGCCTGAAAGCCAGTATAATCCTTCTGATCTGCGTACCGCTGATCCCGGTTTCCATTGTGGCAGTACAGAAAATTGCGAAGAAGTTATTGGATAAATACTGGAGCATTTATACTGGTCTTGGAGATTCTTTCCTGGAAAATCTGCAGGGACTGACAACTCTGAAAATTTATCAGGCAGATCAGCAGAAGGCAGACGAGATGGACATGGAATCTCAGAACTTCCGCAGAATCACCATGAAAGTTCTGACCATGCAGCTAAACTCTACCAGCGTGATGGACATTGTGGCATATGGCGGTGCAGCAATTGGTATGGCAGTGGCAGTATCTGAATTTCTGGAAGGAAATATCAGCATTTCCGGAACTTTATGTATAGTTCTTCTGGCAAGTGAATTCTTTCTGCCATTAAGACTTTTGGGATCTTTTTTCCATATTGCAATGAATGGTATGGCGGCAAGTGACAAGATTTTTAAAATATTAGATTTACCGGAACCACAGACAGGAGAGAAGATTTTGCCTGAAGGATCATTGGATATTTCTTTTAAGAATGTACATTTCGCATATGAAGAAGATAGAGAGATTTTAAAAGGAATCGATCTGTACCTTCCGGCGGGAAGTTTTGTGTCTCTGGTAGGAGAATCCGGATGCGGAAAGAGTACGATCGCAGGAATCATTTCTGCAAAGAACAGAGGATTTACCGGAGAGATTACTATTGGCGGTGTGCCGCTTTCCCAGGTAAAGGAAACGGATCTGATGAGACATGTGGTACTGGTCCGCCACAACAGTTATCTGTTTAAGGGAACAGTGGAAGAGAATCTTAGAATGGCAAAACCGGATGCAACAGAAGCGGAAATGGAGGAAGTTCTTGTTAAGGTAAATCTCCTGGGATTTCTGCAGACTCAGGACGGACTGCAGACAAAACTTCTGGAAAAAGCCGGCAACCTGTCCGGCGGACAATGCCAGAGGCTGGCGATTGCCAGAGCATTACTGAGAGACTCGGCAGTATATATTTTTGATGAGGCTGCTTCCAATATTGATGTGGAGAGTGAAGAACTAATCATGGATGTGATCCACCAGCTTGCCAGAACAAAGACAGTGCTTCTGATCTCACATCGACTGGCAAATGTGGTAAATTCCGACCAGATTTATTTCCTGAAAGATGGAGAAATAAAGGAAAGTGGAAAACATGAAGAGCTGATGCAATTGAATGGTGAATACAGACATCTGTATGACAGTCAGATGGCATTGGAGAACTATGGCAAGGAGGAACCTGTGGATGTCTGATACGAATGAAAAAAGTATGCAGAAAAGTACAGTACAAAAGAAGATGGTGAATGAAAGCACAGCATCATATGGAGCGGCTGCAACGAAAAAACGCAGAAGTGCTATTTCAATTATGGGAAGCTTGATCGGTCTGGTGAAACCATTGCTTCATATCATGCTGGCAGCAATCATCCTGGGAACAGCCGGATATCTCTGTGCTATTTTTCTGACTATTCTTGCAGGGCAGGTAATTGTACATGGGCTTATAGCAGGAGGTGAAGGAAGTGTAAAAACAATCATAACTTTAATGCTTATCATAGCAGTTCTCCGCGGCATCCTGCATTATGCAGAACAATACTGCAATCATTTTATTGCATTCAAACTCCTGGCGATCATCCGTCACAAAGTATTCGCAGCACTGCGGAAGCTCTGTCCGGCGAAGCTGGAAGGTCGGGACAAGGGAAACCTAATTTCTATCATTACAACAGATATTGAACTTCTGGAAGTGTTTTATGCACACACAATATCGCCGATTGCCATTGCAGCTCTTACTCCTCTGGTTATGGTATTTTTTATCGGAAGATATCACTGGCTGGCAGGAATTCTTGCGCTGGCAGCTTATCTGGTCGTGGGAGTTGTGATCCCTATGTGGAACGGCAGACGTGGAAGTCAGATAGGAATGGAATTCCGCACAAATTTCGGGGAACTGAACAGCTTTGTATTAGATTCCCTTCGCGGTCTGGATGAAACAATCCAGTACGATCAGGGGGAGAAACGAAAAGAACAAATGTCTGAGCGCTCCAGAAGTCTGGCGGGAATGCAGGAGAAATTAAGCAAAATGGAAGGCACTCAGAGATCATTTACAAATCTGGTGATTCTGCTGGCATCCTTTGGAATGCTGGCACTGACTGTATGGCTTTACGGAAAAGGAGAGATCGGATTCGAGGGAATCATGACCTGTACCATTGCAATGATGGGTTCTTTCGGACCGGTAGTGGCACTGTCCAGTCTGTCCAACAATCTGAATCAGACGCTGGCAAGCGGAGAGAGAGTTCTGTCTTTATTGGAAGAAACACCCATGGTGGAAGAAATCTCCGGGAATGTGGATATAAGAACTGATTCTGATAATGAAATTTCAAATACATCTATTGTCTCAGAAAATACAGATAATGATATAAGAAATCAAAATAATAGTCCGGAAAAAGAAAAATATATTTTGAGAGGTATTTTAACAGGCAGAGCAAAGGACAGCGTAAAGGCATTCTCAGGTGCAGAAGCACAGCATGTTACCTTTGCTTACGAAAATGAAACAATCCTAGATGATTATTCCCTGAAACTGGAGTCAGGCAAGATCACCGGTATCCACGGAGCCAGCGGTTCCGGCAAGTCTACACTCCTGAAACTGCTCATGCGTTTCTGGGATGTAAATCAGGGAAGTGTATCCGTAGACGGTGAAGATGTGAGAAAAATCCCAACCAGACATTTGCGAGACATGGAAAGCTACGTGACACAGGAAACTCACCTGTTCCACGATTCCATTGCCAATAACATTGCAGTTGGCAGCCCGGCAGCTTCCAGAGAGGCAATCATCGAAGCAGCAAAGAAAGCTTCCATCCATGACTTCATCATGAAACTTCCGAAAGGCTACGACACAGAAGTTGGCGAATTGGGTGATACCTTATCCGGCGGGGAAAAACAGAGAATCGGAATTGCGAGAGCATTCTTGCACGACAGTCCGCTGATACTTATGGATGAGCCAACCTCAAATCTGGATTCCCTGAATGAAGGAATCATCCTGAAATCCCTAAGGGAAGCCGCAGAGAAAAAGACAGTAGTACTTGTATCACACAGAAAATCTACTATGAATATCGTTGATACCGTATTCGAAATGAAAGATGGCAGGATCTCATGATTCTGTCGTCTTTTTCAGTGTTATTTGTACAATTACGACATATTCAAGTATTTCCAGATTTTTATATAAAATAGATGAGAAATTGATTTTATAAATCAGTATGAGACTTGACGAACGATATGAATGTGGATATAATAGGTTCAGAAATGAAAAATTGGAATTTTTAACCGGATTTGACCGGCCCTGATATCGCTAAGGAGGAACATGTTATCATGAAAATCGGAAATGATATTTATTATGTAGGTGTAAATGATCATCAGATAGATCTGTTTGAAGGTCAGTATGTAGTGCCAAACGGTATGTCCTATAACTCATATGTGATCATGGATGAAAAGATCGCAGTTATGGATACCGTAGATGCTAATTTCAAAGATGAATGGCTTGAAAATGTAGCCAGAGTCCTGGACGGTGCGAAACCGGATTATCTGGTAGTACAGCATATGGAGCCGGATCATGCCGCAAATATCGAGAACTTCATGAAAGCATATCCTGACACAATCGTAGTTGCAAATACCAAGACCTTCACTATGATGGGAAATTTCTTCAGAAACCTGAATCTGGACGGAAAGAAACTGGTGGTTGCAAACGGTGACAGCCTGACACTTGGAAAACATGTGCTGACTTTCGTATTTGCACCAATGGTTCACTGGCCGGAGGTTATGGTTACATATGACAGTACTGATAAGGTTCTGTTCTCAGCAGACGGTTTCGGTAAATTCGGAGCACTTGACGTAGAAGAAGACTGGGACTGCGAAGCACGCCGTTACTATATCGGAATCGTTGGAAAATACGGTGCACAGGTTCAGAAGCTTCTGAAAGCTGCCGCAACTCTGGATATCCAGACAATCTGTCCGCTTCATGGTCCAATCCTCACAGAGAACCTGGGACATTACATTGAGAAATATGATATCTGGTCCTCCTACAAAGTAGAGAGCGAAGGTGTTGTGATCGCCTATACATCTGTTTACGGAAACACAAAGAAAGCAGTAGAACTTCTGGCACAGAAACTGGAAGAAAAAGGATGCCCGAAAGTAACTGTATTTGACCTTGCAAGAGATGACATGGCAAAAGCAGTGGAAGATGCTTTCCGTTACGGCAAACTGGTACTTGCCACAATTACATACAACGGAGATATTTTCCCATTTATGCGCACCTACATTGAGAACCTTACAGAACGCAGCTACCAGAACCGCACTATCGGTCTCATCGAAAACGGAAGCTGGGCACCTGCAGCAGCAAGAATCATGCAGGGAATGTTCGAAAAGAGCAAAAACATTACATGGCTGGAAAATAATGTAAAGATCACTTCTTCCTTAAGCGAAGCAAACGAAGCGGAGATTGAGGCTATGGCAGAGGAACTCTGCAAATAATTGATAATTGTAAACAGCAGGATCGAAAGATTCTGCTGTTTTTCAGAATAAGATAAACCCGGTTACTGAGAATGGAGTGCATAAGTAACAAAACCCGTGTTACTGAGAACGGAGTGCATAAGTAACGAAACCCGTAAGAGAAAGGCAGGAACAAAACATGACAGTAGCAGAAGTTATAAAGAAAATGGTAGAGTATTCCAAGGGAGATCTTCATGACATCAACCATTTCATGAAAGTATACGCATATGCAAAAACAATCGCGGAAGGCGAAAATCTGTCACCGGAGCAGCAGAAGCTGGTGGAGGTGACTGCGGTTGTCCATGATATTGCCTGCCCTCTCTGCAGAGTAAAATACGGAAATGCCAACGGCAAGCACCAGGAGGAAGAAAGTGCGGCACTGATAGAGGAATTTTTCGCATATTCAGATCTGCCGAAAGAATTTGTAGATCGTGTTTCTTATATTGTAAGTCATCATCATACAATAACCGGAATCGATGGTATTGATTATCAGATCATGATAGAAGCAGATTATCTGGTAAATGCAGATGAGAGTAATTTCTCCGGAAACAATGTGAGAAACATGCTGGAAAAAGTATTCAAAACAGAGACAGGAAAATTCCTGCTCCAGTCTATGTATCAGAAGAGGCTGAATGCTGAAGAATAAAAAGAAAACGTTAAGAAAGATTATGAGTGATAAAAAAACGGCGCAGAAATGTGCCGCTTTTTTTGTAGGAAAATCCAGAGATTATAATTTGTTTGTATTACAATTATATGCGGACGAGAAGTTATAATAACTATAAAAATCCGATACCTGAAAATTTATTTAAAAGATATGAAACTTTTCCTTATAATTCCCCATCTAATAAGTGTAAAACAAAATAACAAAGCTTCATTCGAATGAAACATATTTGTAAAAACATAAGAGCTACTGGACATGAAGTAAACAGTAACACATAAAACTCTAAGCAAGGAGGATCAGCATTTGATACAGTTGGTAAAACGCTCCATCTCAGGAGATGCGGATGCATTTCTGGAACTGATGGAAAAGAATTCTCTGGCAATGTACAAGGTGGCAAGGGGAATCCTTGATAATGATGAGGATGCCGCAGATGCCATGCAGGATACCATACTTACCTGCTTTGAAAAAATACATACACTGAAAAATCCGGAATATTTCAAAACCTGGATGATCCGGATCCTGATCAATGAATGCAATAAAATCCACAGACATTATAAAAACTTCAGCAGAGCCGAAGAACTTCCGGAAGTCCCCGGACAGGATATGTCCATTGAGGAATTTGAGTTCAAGGAAATGCTTGGAATGCTGGACGAATCCTACAGGATCATACTGGTTCTGTATTATGTAGAGGGATTTCGGATCGCAGACATTGCTTCTATATTAAATATGAATGAAAACACTGTAAAAACCAGACTGGTCAGAGCCCGTATGCAGCTAAAGCAGGAATATACTTCAGCAGAAGATAATATTCAGAAGAAGAGACTGCAGCAGAAAAAAAAGAAAAACAGAGAATTCACAGGTATAGCAGAAGGTTTGCAGAATATCAGAATGAAAATCTGAGAACAGGATCAGTAACAGCAGGAAACATAACAGTAAGTTCAAGAAAGGAATGAAGTGATCATGGCGAAGAAGTTGGATTTTGATAAAGAAAAGAATAACAGAAATGACAATGTGATAGAGGAAATCATGCAGGCAGACTTTCCGTTGCCAAAGCAGGCAGAAGATGCAAAAAACGAAGCATTTTCCAGAATCAGAGAAATGGCAGCAGCTTCTGGACATACGGAAAATACAGAGAATATAGTGCAAAGATTACAGGAGAAATCAACAGAAAAATCAACAGGAAGTTCCGGAAAGAAATCCACAGGAACAGCAAAATCGCACAAGAAATTCAAAACAGTATACAAAACAGCTTTGGGACTGACTGCAGCTGCAGCTGTATTTTCAACAGTATGTATCACAAATCCGGCATTTGCAGAGAACATCCCTCTGGTTGGAAATGTATTTAAGCAGCTCGGTAATTCCATGGGATTTTATGGTGATTATTCGAAATATGCAAAGCAGTTGACAGATTCTGCAGAAGATGCAGAGTTGGCAGATACTGATGAAAGTCAGGAGGACGGAGGTAATCCTCAAAGTGCTCAGGCTGAGGATCAGAATACAACAGAAAATAACAATGCAGATAAAACGAAAGACAATGAATCATACAGTAAAACAGTAGATGGAACAACTGTCACGCTTTCAGAAGTATACTGTAATGAAATGGTTCTGTACCTGTCCATGACAATCCATACAGAGGATAAATTCCCGGATACATTCATTACATCTGATGGAAAACCCAATATTAAGCTCAGCGAGAATTCTACAGTGAAATATGATTACATGGATGAAAAAAGTAATCTGTTCAATGCTTATCTGGATGGAAAAATGCTGGATGATAACACCTATGCAGGAGTTTTGCGTATTCCTGTAGAAGATATGACAGTGGATGATGCAGGATGGACAAAATTTTATGAGGTGCGTAACGCATTTTTCAAAGAAAAAGGGATTGATGTAGATTCTGAGGACTTTAGTTTTGATAAGTTAGCCCAGGCACTGGGAATGGATGAATACAGTGACGCGAAGCTTCCTCAGGTGGGAGGTCCGGCAATCAGCGATTATGTCAAAGACATAAAAGTACCTGACAGGTTTACCATGGAGCTGGATCTGAAAGATATTGTGGGCGCTCTTCCGGAGAATCAGGATACCACCCCGGATATCCCTCAGGATCTGCGGGATGAATATAATCAGAAAATGGCAGAGCATGGAATCAGTACAGACGATGCAGATTATGAGAGCCTGACAGAAGAGCAGAAGGATCTGGAGCATCAGTTTTTCACTGAGATGTGGAATGAGTATTTTGAACGATATCCTGAGGCAAATGAAGGTAATAACAGATATAACTCATGGACACTGAAAGGTGACTGGAAATTCAACGTAGATGTAGAGAAAAATACTTCCGATACTGTTGAAAAGGATGTAAATGTGGTAGATGAAAATGGAGATGGCGTTCTCTCCATTACGAAAACACCATTTGAGATCACTATGAAAATGCAGGATCCGGAAGCAAAGTATTTTGCAGTTATGCTGGATGCCAATGGAGATATCATGCCATATGGAGGCGTGTCAAACAGCAATAACACATATGCGATACAGGACAGAGACATTTCCACTGTATATATTTATCTTTGTGACTACTATGAGTATATGGATGAGCTGAAAGGCTACTACTGGTCCGATGACTACGAAGAAAAAGCAAAGACCAGGACCTTCAAACAGCTCCTGGATGAACGGGCAGTTGCCGGCACAGAAGTACATTTTGATACAGATAAATAATGATATAAAGCTTCTTTTTGTCCTTGATATCAGATGATAAAGTCCCGTAACTGAAACAGCATCTTCACAATTTTCTGCAGAAAGATGATGTTTTAATTATTTTGATAAAAAAGGTCAGAAAAACAGTAGAATCTGAGCCAGGTTAATGTTACAATGTAGGCGTCTCAAAAAAAGAGTGCAGAAGGGAGCCAAAACAAAATGGACTACGCAAAAGAATCTTTAAAAATGCATTATGACTTAAAAGGTAAAATTGAGGTTGTATCAAGAGCCAAAGTAGATTCCAAAGATGCTTTAAGCCTTGCTTACACACCGGGTGTTGCTCAGCCTTGTCTGGAGATTCAGAAGGATGTAAACAAGAGCTATGATCTGACAAGACGTTGGAATACAGTTGCTGTTGTAACAGACGGAACTGCAGTACTTGGACTGGGAGATATCGGACCGGAAGCAGGTATGCCTGTTATGGAAGGTAAATGTGTACTCTTTAAAGAATTTGGCGGTGTAGATGCGATTCCGCTCTGCGTCCGCAGTAAAGATGTTGATGAGATCGTTAAGACAGTAAGCCTCCTGGCAGGATCCTTTGGAGGAATCAATCTTGAGGATATTTCCGCACCAAGATGCTTTGAAATCGAAAAGAAACTGAAAGAATGCTGTGATATTCCGATCTTCCATGACGATCAGCACGGAACAGCAGTGATTACACTTGCAGGTGTTATCAATGCGCTGAAACTGGTTGGCAAGAAGCTTGACGAAGTGAAAATCGTTACTTCCGGAGCAGGTGCTGCAGGTATCGCTATTATCAAACTGTTAATGTCCATGGGACTTAAGAATGTAATCATGACAGACAGAAAGGGTGCGATCTACGAAGGCAGAGAAGGATTAAACCCGATTAAAGAAGAGATGGCTAAGATTACAAACTTCAACAAAGAGAAAGGTACTCTTGCAGAAGTGATCAAAGGCGCAGACATCTTCATCGGTGTATCCGCACCTGGAACACTGACACAGGATATGGTCCGCTCAATGGCAAAAGATCCTATCATCTTTGCATGTGCAAACCCGGTACCTGAAATCTTCCCTGACGAAGCAAAAGCAGCAGGCGCAGCAGTGGTATCCACAGGACGTTCTGATTACCCGAACCAGGTAAACAACGTACTCTGCTTCCCGGGACTTTTCCGTGGTGTACTGGACGCAAGAGCATCAGATGTTAACGATGAAATGAAAGTTGCAGCAGCATATGCGATCGCAGGTCTGGTAAGTGACGAAGAATTAACAGCGGAATATATTCTTCCGGCAGCTTTTGACCCACGCGTAAAAGACGCTGTAGCTAAAGCTGTAGCAGAAGCAGCAAGAAAATCAGGCGTAGCAAGGATCTAAGCAAATAGAATATAGAATAATGAAGCCCTCTGTTTTCATGTGAGAAGCATGCAGACAGAGGGCTTTTTTGTGTTATAGGAAATTACTCCGTAATGTTCCTATAACACAAAAAGGCCCTCCGGGCAGGATTCTTTTACATAATATCCAATCTGACCTCTAAAAAATTCAAAAAATTGGTCATTGAAATAATGACACATTTCGCGTATGATAACTTCAACATATTGATGCGTCAATATATAAAAATCTGATAGTGAGAATCAAACAGGCAATCTGGCTTATTGATATGAGCTTTCTATCAGATCATATGAGAGGGGACAGTTATTATGAATACTCAGAACAGCACAATTACAAAACTTGCAGAGACAGCTCTTATGGCTGCGTTATGCTATGTATCTTTTACATTCCTGCAGATTAAGATCCCTGTACCGGGCGGTGATGCAACATCCATCCATATCGGAAATGCATTCTGCGTACTGGCAGCACTTCTGATCGGCGGTGTATACGGCGGATTGTCCGGTGCCATCGGAATGGGAATCGCAGACCTGATGGATCCTGTATATATCACAGGCGCACCAAAGACATTTGTACTGAAATTCTGTATTGGCCTGATCACAGGTCTGGTAGCACATAAGATTGCAAAGATTAATGAAAGTACAGATAAGAAATATGTTTTCAAATGGAGTGTGATTGCTTCTGTAGCAGGTCTTGCATTTAATGTTGTGGCAGATCCGATCGTAGGATATTTCTACAAACAGTATATTCTCGGACAGCCTCAGGAACTGGCACAGGCACTTGCAAAAATGAGTGCTGTAGCGACATTATTTAATGCAGTTGTTTCGGTGATTCTGGTAGCAGTGATTTACAATGCAGTACGTCCGGTACTGATCAAGAGCCATCTGCTTACAATCACCGGTAAGAAAAAAGAACAGGCAGCATAAATGGATACAAAATGAATACGACATAATAAAACAGCATTTCGGGTGCAGAACCTGAAATGCTGTTTTATTATGTTACAGGAAATTATTCCGTAATGTTCTGCGCAGAAGTTTTTACTTGTCTGACGAAGGAAAAACAGGCACAAGCCATAGGATACAATTCAAAGAGGATGCACTTTTTTGACCTCAAAGTAGCACTTTTTTGGACATAGTGTAATAAGATAGAAAAAATAAATTGTGCATATTTAACAAATGACGAAAAAGAAAGATAAAAAAATTCAAACTTATGCGAAAAAGGTATTGCTATTTCAGAAACAAAGTGGTATTATACAACTATCAAAAAACCTTATGCGCAAAAGGTAAAAAGAAACAGTTAAAAAAATGACGAGGTGACGAAAATGAAGAAAAAAGTATTTGCAACACTTTTAGCAGTATCTATGATCGCATCAATGGTTCCGGCAGCAGTATCCGTACAGGCAGCAGACGGTGACAGTATTCGTCTTGTAAACGGTAAGATCGAAGTTGACGCTCAGCTGAAGAAATTAGCTGAAATGTATGAGAAAGAAACAGGAACTAAAGTAGAAATTGAATCCATAGGTGGTGGAGTCGATATTCAGGGTACTCTGAAAGGATACTATCAGTCAGATAACATGCCTGACATCTTCGTAAACGGCGGTGCTACAGACTTCGCTAACTGGACAGACCTTTTAGTAGATATGAGTGATCAGAAATGGGCTTCTGACACAGATTCAGCTTATGTTGATGAGAGCCAGGGTACAATCGGTTTCCCATATACAACAGAAGCAATCGGTCTTGCTTATAACAAAGACATCCTTGACAAAGCAGGAATTGATCCTTCTACATTAACAGGTCCTGATGCAATCAAAGAAGCATTTGAGACAATTGATTCCAAGAAAGATGAGCTTGGACTGACAGCAGTTGTAGGTTATGGTGCAGAACCAGTTAACCTTTACTGGTCAACAGGTAACCACTTATTTGGAAACTATCTGGATTCAGGTCTTGACAGAGATGACACTACTTATATTGATATGCTCAATGATGGCGGTAAGGTTGACGAAGATCGTTTAACAGATTTCGCTAACTTTGTAGGTCTTCTGAATCAGTATTCAGATCCGGCACTTCTTGTATCCGGTACATATGATCAGCAGATCCTTAACTTCTCATCTGGTAAATATGCATTCGTTACTCAGGGCTCCTGGATCGGTGCAACTATGACAGGTGATGATGCAGATGCTTATAAAGAAGCTGGTAACTTCGAAGTTGGTATGATTCCATACGCATTTGAAGACGGAATTGATACAATCCTTACAAACTCTCCATCCTGGTGGTCAGTATATAAAGATGGTAATGTAGAAGCAGCAGAAGATTTCCTTCAGTGGCTGACAACAGATGAAGCTCAGGAAGTTCTTGTTAAAGAAGCAGGTTTCGTAAGTCCGTTCAAGTCCTGCACAATCGTTGGTGATGATCCATTTGCTCAGACAATCACTGATTATGTATCTTCCGGAAAGACATCTGCTTGGCATTGGCTTGGTATGAAAGAAGGTCTTGCACAGAACTATACAGGTCAGGTATTTGCTGACTATGCATCTGGCAGCCTTGATGAAGCCGGATTTGTTAAGACACTGGAACAGGTTATCCAGGGTGCATATGCAAACTAATAATTGAAACTTAACGGGCGGCGCTTATGTTGCCGCCCACTTTTATTTGCGTTGCATACCTGAGTAAAGGTCCGGCAGACCTTTATCCAGGTACGCAAAAAGTTTAAGACGCATTGATTTTGCTTTGAAATAAGAAATAGGAAGGATGAAGGCAAGATGAATACAAACAGTGCTAGTAAAAAAGCAATTTCCATGGTATGCCTGATCGCCGGTATTATTTTACTGGCAGTATCATTGATCCAGGATATTTCCGGAAGCGGAGCTGGCTGGAGAGGTCCGGCGCTGATCATTGGTGCAATCGGCATTTTACTGGGAATGTATTTATTCCCGACATTAAAACATCACAGAAGCATCGTTAACTTTATATTTGTATTTCCATTGTTATTTACATTTGTAGTAACAGTTATTATTCCATTATGCCTTGGTGTGTTTTATTCCTTTACAGACTGGAATGGAATCAAGATGACAGGATTTGTAGGATTTACAAACTATAAGGCAATGTTCAATGAACCAAGTTTTCTCTGGTCACTGATCATCACAATTCTGTTTGTAGTTCTGAACATGGTTCTGGTAAACGTAGTAGCGTTTATGCTGGCCTTACTCTGTACCTCTAAGGTTAAGGGACTCTCATTCTTCAGAGCTTCCTATTTCCTGCCAAACCTGATCGGCGGTATCGTACTTGGTTATGTATGGCAGTTCATATTTAATAACGTACTGATCAAGATGACAAATAATATTTCACTTCTGTCAAAGACAAACACAGCTATGATGGCTATCATCGTTGTTTATATCTGGCAGTATGCAGGTTATATCATGCTGATCTATGTAACAGGTCTGACACAGGTACCTAAAGATGTACTGGAAGCATCTCAGATCGATGGCGCAAATGCTGTTACAACATTATTTAAGATCAAGATTCCGATGATCGCAGCTACAATTACAATCTGTACATTCCTTACCTTAACATCTGCATTCAAACAGTTCGATGTTAACATGGCTCTGACAAATGGTACAGGTTCTGTCACAAGTTTCTTCGGAAACTATCTGACAAACGGTACTCAGATGCTGGCTCTGAATATTTATAATACAGCGATCTCCAAGAACAATTATGCACTTGGTCAGGCGAAAGCTATTCTGTTCTTCATTATCCTGGCTGCTGTATCTATTATTCAGGTTAGAATTTCCAATAAGAAGGAGGTTGAAATGTAATGGTTACGAAGAAAACTCCAAAGGTAGTGCTTACAGCTGTTGCGATTGTTATCGCAGCGTACATATTATCTCCTTTCTATCTGGTACTTATTAATACATTTAAGAATGCAAACGGTATTGTTGCCAACCCTGTAAGCTTTGCAGGTGCAAGCTTTGCACAGTTTAAGACAAATATTTCAAACGTTGTCAACAACTCTAACTTCAGTTTCTGGAGTGCATTCGGAACATCTGCGACCATTACAGTTGTTTCCCTTGTATTACTTGCTTTATTCGGTGGTATGGCTGCATGGGTTATCTGCCGTAACAAGACAAAATGGTCTACAGCTATTTACATGACATTCATCGCATCCATGACAATTCCTTTTCAGGTAGTCATGCTTCCTCTGGTTTCTACATTCCGTGATGTAGGTAAATTCCTTGGAATCAATATGCTTCAGTCTATTCCTGGTATTGTATTTGCATACTGTGGATTCGGTGGTGCTATGACAGTATTTATCTTAACTGGTTTTATTAAAGGTATTCCATATGAACTGGAAGAAGCAGCAGCGATTGACGGATGCTCTCCTGAGGGAACTTTCTTCCGCATTATCCTTCCGCTTCTGAAACCGGTTATTGTTACTGTTACTATTCTGAATGGTATGTGGATCTGGAACGATTACCTTCTTCCTTCTCTGATGTTAGGACAGAATGGTAAGGTTAAGACTCTTCCGGTTGCTGTACAGGCGTTTGTTGGTTCTTATGTTAAGCAGTGGGATCTGATCCTTACTGCAGCACTTCTGGCAATGATTCCGATGATCATCGTATTCCTGCTTGCTCAGAAGCAGATTATGAATGGTATGGTTGAGGGTGCTATTAAATAGGCTTGCAAATACTTTTTGAAAAGCTGTCGTTTTCCTCATTATTGGGGAACGGCAGTTTTTTAATGGTTTCAAAGGGGACGCGAAGAAAAATAAATGTTTTGAACCACGGCTGCGGGGGCAGGAACTCTAAGAGTTGCTACACCCCCTGTAGATGTGGTTCAAAACATTTATTTTTCTTCGCTGTGAACTGGCTGGTACTGTGAATGATAGTATGGAAGTGTGTTATCGGATATGGAGTGAAGAAAAACGGAACAGAAACGGAATAGAAAATGATAGTATGAATTTATTGATATGGGGTTGAAATGTTGTTTTTTTTATAGTAATGTAGATGATACAACGCTTAAGGCGAGGGCTGTCTCGGGACAGTCTGTTTTTGTGAAGAAGGATGAGGAAAAGTTTTATGGAGAGGACGAAAGAAAGGTCATCGTTTCGTAAGAAGTTTATCGGTGACAGGAAGTTTTATATGATGGTTCTGGCTGTGGCTGTTCCGATCATGATTCAGAATGGAATTACGAATTTCGTGAGTCTGCTGGATAATATTATGATCGGGCGGATCGGTACGGAGCAGATGTCGGGGGCTTCCATTGTGAATCAGTTGATTTTTGTCTATAATCTGTGCATTTTCGGAGGGGTATCCGGAGCGGGTATTTTCACGGCACAGTATTTTGGACAGAAGGATCACGAGGGTGTGAGGCAGACATTCAGGTATAAGTTCTGGATGGCTGTGATTCTGACGATTGGAACGATTTTGCTGTTTTTTACTGTTGGAGAGAATCTGATCAGTATGTATCTTCAGGGAGAGGGTACTGCGCAGCAGATCGCAGATACGCTTAAGTATGGAAAGCAGTATCTGGATATTATGCTGTTGGGATTGCCGCCGTTTATGATGGTGCAGATTTATTCCAGTACTCTGAGAGAGTGCGGAGAGACTGTTCTGCCAATGAAAGCCGGGGTTGTGGCAATCTGTGTGAATCTGTTGTTTAATTATCTGTTGATCTATGGTGTATTTTTCTTCCCTAGACTGGGTGTGAGAGGTGCGGCAATCGCAACTGTGCTGTCACGTTATGTGGAGGCGGCAATTGTAATAGGCTGGACACACAGGCATACGGAGAAGAATGCATTTGCAAAGGGGCTGTACAGCACGCTTAAGGTTCCTGCGAATCTGACAAAGAAGATTCTGGTCAAGGGTACACCGCTGTTGTTTAATGAGACTTTATGGGCTTCTGCCATGGCGATGCTGACTCAGTGTTATTCGATTCGAGGGCTGAATGTGGTTGCTTCGCTGAATATTTCCAATACCATCAACAATGTGTTTAATATTGTGTTTATTGCGCTGGGAGATTCTGTTGCGATTATTGTGGGACAGCTTCTGGGTGCGGGAGATATGAAGAAAGCGAGAGATACAGATAACAAGATGATCGCGTTCTCAGTGATGTGTTGTACCTGTGTGGCAATGGTGATGTTTGTTATGGCGCCGCTGTTTCCAATGCTTTATAATACCAATGATGAGGCAAGGGAGCTGGCGAAGTATCTGATTATGATCACTGCATTCTTTATGCCGCAGAATGCGTTTTTGCATGCAACCTATTTTACTCTGCGTTCCGGTGGGAAGACGATTATTACGTTCCTGTTTGACAGTGTGTTTATCTGGTGCGTCAGTGTGCCAATCGCGTTTGTGCTGAGTCGTTATACAGGGATTCATGTGCTTGTGATTTATGCATGTGTGCAGCTGGCGGATTTGATTAAGTGTGTGATTGGATTTGTGCTGGTTAAGAAGGGTGTGTGGCTGCAGAATATTGTTTCATCATGATAAAAATTTTCAATAACATTTGGCTTGACTAACCGATATACTATAGTGTATCATCAGTGAAAGTCAAATAGAAACAGTCTTATAAAACTATTATAATATGACTTGTTGTTTGATTCACATCATGCTATTTGTGAATTGATATATGTAACATTAATTCTCTTTGCACTGCATTACATTCAACAGAATGCGAGATCAACAGTACAAACTGAGCAGGCGATGCCCGAGGTGTTCGAGGGCGTGGGGCCGGGCCGCATGAAGCGGCAGCAGATATGAACATTTTCAGACATATCTGTGGGACAGTGTATGTTCCGCAGGTGTGTCTTTTTGTTTTCTGGAAAATACGTTTTGGAGAGATTTTCTTTTAGAGGAATTTTCTTTTAGGAGAATTTTTTGAAACGGGTGCAATTCAGAGTTACAAAAAGACCCCTGTAAGACCGCACTTTGATAAGTCGCAGAAAGGAAATATGTTTTCTGACTGTGACGCAATGTATGTGACATAAGAAGAACCTGTAAACTCAAATATAGGAAAGTACAAAAGCTTATATATTTGAAAAGAAAATTTAGGAGGTCCTGGTTATGGAACAGACAAAAAAATTAAACATGACAGCAATGTCGGAAAAGACAAACAGTAATACGACAACTAAGAAAGAAGAGCCTGCATGGGAACATAAGGTAGCCATGAAGGTATCGGGTGTGAGTATTGCAGTAAACCTGTTACTTTCCCTATTTAAATTACTTGCCGGAATTCTGGCACATTCAGGTGCCATGATCTCAGATGCGATTCATTCAGCATCTGATGTGGGAAGTACTTTCGTAGTAATAGTCGGTGTGAATTTATCCAGCAAAAAATCCGATAAGGAGCATCAGTATGGACATGAGCGGATGGAATGTGTATCTTCCATTATTTTGTCCGGGTTACTTCTGGCAACCGGTATCGGAATTGGTATGAATGGAATTGAGAACATTATTAAGAGTACTTCAGGAACAAGCATTGCAATTCCCGGAACATTGGCACTGATTGCGGCAGTTGTTTCTATTGTAGTGAAGGAGTGGATGTTCTGGTATACCAGAAGTGCTGCGAAGAAAATAAATTCCGGTGCACTGATGGCAGATGCATGGCACCATCGTTCAGATGCAATGTCTTCTGTTGGTGCATTTATTGGTATCCTTGGTGCAAGACTTGGCTTCCCGATCCTGGATCCGATTGCCAGTGTTGCAATCTGTGTACTGATCGTGAAAGCATCTGTAGATATTTTCAGAGATGCCATTGATAAGATGGTTGACCATTCCTGCGATGAGGCAACAGAAGAGAGCATGAGAGAAGTGATCATGGGAGTGAAAGGAGTGAAGGGAATCGACATTCTCCAGACACGACTTTTCGGTTCCAAGATGTATGTGGATATTGAAATTTCAGCAGATGGAACGATTCCTCTGGATGAGGCACATGACATTGCGGAAAATGTTCATCATAGTATAGAGAAGAATTTTAAAGACGTAAAACACTGCATGGTTCATGTGAATCCGGTGAATGAGTAAATAAAAAGCGAGACTGTCCGAAGTATAATCTGGGCAGTCTTGTTTTTTATTGGATAATCATCTATGCTATAAGCGAAACTCGTATTATCTGTTCTTTGTATGGCAGTAAGTCTGGGAAGCGTACAGAAAATACAGGTAGCGAAAGGACTGCTATAGAATAGCAGAAATCACTTTTTTATTGAGAAACAGATAAATTTATTTGTTTGACTGGAAATTTTACGTAAATATAACATGGACATTCCATGGAATTGATATTCAAAGTTTATAATTCTAAATGTTATGGGATGTCAGAGTCAAAAGGTTTGATAAATTTTGCCACTGATATCACGAATAAAAAGAGTGATGAATTATCCGAATGAGAAAACAACAGAAAAAAAGCAAAGAAATTACGGCACCTGTATATATGATGAACAGAGAACTGTCCTGGCTGAAGTTTAATGAGAGAGTTTTAAATGAGGCGGGAAATCCAGGAGTTCCGCTTGCGGAGAGACTGACATTTGCTGCTATTTATCAGTCAAATCTGGATGAATTTTACAGAGTCAGAGTCGGAACTCTGATGGATCAGATGGAAGCATCTGAAGTAATACGTGAGAATAAAACAAACATGACCAGTGAAGAACAGGTAACTGCAATCATTCAGGCCACCAGAGATCTGGATCAGAAAAAGGCAGCTATCTATGAACAGCTGATGGGAGAACTGGAGCCTTACGGAGTGCGTCTGATCAATTTTAACAGATTATCTGCAGAGGAAGGCAAGCTTCTGGAAACATATTTTGATCAGGAGATCGCACCGTATCTGTCTGCAAATATTGTGAGCAAACAGCAGCCATTTCCATTCCTGAAAAATAAAAATATTTATGCAGTGGCATCACTGATGAGCAAGGGTGGAAAAACAAAAACAGCTATTATCCCTTGCAGTAATACTGTATTCAGACGTTTGATCGATATTCCTACAAGAAAAGGGACTTTCATGCTTTCAGAGGAACTGATTCTTCATTTTCTGCCGAAAATGTTTAAGAGTTATGAGATCAGGGAGAAAGCGTTGCTCCGTATTACCAGAAATGCAGATATTGATACAGAAACCATTTATGATGAGGATCTGGATTACAGGGATGCAATGGAGAATCTGATCAAGCAGAGAAGACGAATGAATCCTGTAAGAATGGAGTTATCCAGAGAATTAAATAAAAAGATGATAAGTTCACTCTGTAAGGAGCTTCATGTGGATAAAGAACACGTATTTTTGACCAGGGTTCCGCTTGATATGTCCTTTGTATTCGGACTTCAGGGATATCTGAGGAATACTGCCCAGGACAAACTTTTCTATCAGAGAAGAACTCCCAGAATGACACCGGAGCTGGATGACAAGAGTGCTCTGATTCCACAGATCATGAAGAAAGATGTACTGTTATCCTATCCATTTGAAAATATCAGATCTTTTATTAATCTTCTGAATGAGGCTGCAAAGGATGATTCTGTTGTATCCATCAAGATGACATTATATCGTCTGGCGGACAAGAGCCAGATTGTAGATGCTCTGGTGGAAGCAGCAGAAAACGGAAAAGAAGTTGTTGTACTTGTAGAGCTGAGAGCCAGATTTGATGAGGAAAGCAATATTGAATATTCCAGAAAACTGGAAGAGGCAGGCTGCAGAGTGATCTATGGACTGAATGGATATAAAGTACATTCCAAGCTGTGCCTGATCTCCAGAAAAACAGATAAGGGTGTGTCCTATATCACACAGATCGGTACAGGTAATTATAATGAAAAAACATCTGCACTTTACACAGACCTGTCGCTGATCACAGCAAACCAGGAAATCGGAAAAGAAGCAGCAGAAGTGTTTGCAGCTCTTCTGAAAGGGGAAGTTGTTGAGAAATCCAATCTTCTTCTGGTTGCACCGAAATGTCTGCAGAACAGAGTTCTGGATATGATACAGGAAGAAATCGACCAGGTGAAACAGGGAAAGGAAGGCTATATTGGAATCAAGATCAATTCCCTGACAGATAAGGTGATCATCAATAAACTGGTGGAAGCATCTCAGGCAGGAGTAAAGATAGAGATGGTCGTCAGAGGTATCTGCTGTTTGATTCCGGAGATTAAGGGATATACAGAGAATATCAAGGTTGTAAGTATTGTAGGCCGTTATCTGGAGCATTCCAGAATCTACCGTTTCGGTACAAAAGAAAGAGAAAAAATATATATTGCATCTGCTGACTTTATGACAAGAAATACAGTCCGTCGTGTGGAGGTGGCTGCTCCGGTTCTTAATGAGAAATTAAAGGAACGTCTGGACTGGATGTTCGAGACAATGATGAATGATGATGAAAAAGGAAAGAGACTGACAGAAACCGGAAATTATGCAGACAGAAGCCTGAATGATGTCAAACTCAATTCCCAGGAAATCTTTTATGCCATGGCATACAGCAATGCGGAGAAGACCCAGAAAAAAAGAGAAGATTGAAAAGTAGAAGATTAAGAAGAAATATTTGTTGACAATATTGTAGATTGCCTGAAAAAGATACTATGTGGATCAGTATAATAGATTCATATAGTATCTTTTTGATTACTTCTATGATTACTTTTGATCATCCGAAATAAAACGAAAACGCCCGAAACCCAGTAAATACAAGGCTTTCGAGCGTTTTTAAGAGCAGGGGATGAGAGAATCGAACTCCCACCAAAGGTTTTGGAGACCCCTATCATACCATTTGACCAATCCCCTATCAAAATCAATTTGTAAAATTTCTTTTACTGTTGCAATTATACATATAAAAGCAACGATTGTCAAGCTTATTGTGCATTTTTATTATAAAGAATTTTACAAAGAAAGAGCGGAGATGGAGGGATTTGAACCCTCGCACCGGTTGCCCGGCCTGCCGCATTTCGAGTGCGGTCCCTTCAGCCTCTTGGGTACATCTCCATATTAAGATTAGAAACAGTTCTGAAGTGTAACTGGAACTGTTTTTTATTATATAAGGAATCTACGGAAAGGTCAATTCTTTTTTTATTGACGAATTGGTTTTGCTGTAATAAGATAATAACAAAATGCGGTTGTGTACCCTCTGGATTGCTATTGTCTGGGGATAATAAGCAGCTGCGAGGAAAGCAGATAGGTGACGATTATGACAGATAAGAAGAAAACAATTCTGGAGGCTGTGGAGAAGCTGACAGATACTTACCGTAAAGAAGAACTCTTTCTGGGAAAGGACAGAGAACGTCTTCCAAATAAGAAAGAGATCATTAACTTTATTAAAGATATGAGGTCTATTATTTTTCCCGGATATTTCAGTGTGGATTCCAGTGCCAGCGTGTTTCCGGAGCATTATGTGGCATATCGCCTGAATGATCTGTATGACTGCTTGCAGGAGCAGATTGAGATTGCATTTTTATATCAGGGTGAAGAAGAACAGAAGGCCAAAGAACATGCAGAGCAGATCACAGAGCGATTTTTTGCAAATGTTCCGGAAATCCAGCGTATGCTGTTGACTGACCTGCAGGCAGGTTTTGACGGTGACCCGGCTGCCAAGAGTAAAGAGGAGATCATTTTCTCTTATCCTGGATTTTATGCAATTTATGTATACAGACTTGCACATGTTCTGTATCTGGAAAATGTGCCGTTTATTCCAAGAATTATGTCTGAATATGCACATGGTTATACAGGTATCGATATCAATCCGGGTGCTACGATTGGAGAATATTTCTTCATTGACCATGGAACCGGTGTTGTAATCGGTGAGACTACGGAGATTGGAAAGAATGTGAAGCTGTATCAGGGCGTGACTCTTGGCGCACTTTCCACCCGTCAGGGACAGCTGCTTGCCAATGTGAAGAGACATCCGACGATCAGAGATAATGTGACGATTTATTCTAACTCTTCTGTGTTGGGCGGTGAGACTGTGATAGGAGAGAATACGATCATCGGAGGTAATACCTTTATTACAGCATCTATTCCGGCAAACACCAAGGTCAGTGCGAAGAGTCCTGAACTTGTGATTAAGAAACCAAGAAGTTCAGTGGAAGCTACGAATGTATGGGATTGGGAGAACTGATCTCTGGTTAACACTGTAAAATTTTGTTTTCCTGACAGGTTCCATCATATACAGTGAGTCCAGGCTTTCATCGTGGAAAGTAATAAGCAGCAGGTGGGAACTTGCTTATATCAGGAGGAGTGAAAGCTCCTTCTGATAAACTGCATAGCAATTATTTGGTATAGAGCTGAGCAGCGAAACGGATGATTTTATCCGCCTGACAAAATTGTCTGCCAGATGATAATTTGTATATGTTTTTAAAAAAACAGAAAAAAATTTAAATTTAGTGTTGACAAATACAGTTTCATCATATATACTAATCTTCGTTGATGCGACAGAGATGCACAGACAACAAGCTGTGCGGGTGTAGTTCAATGGTAGAACACCAGCCTTCCAAGCTGGATACGTGGGTTC